>Ga0308159_1000150_pt1 | contig 239772 bp, 227 predicted proteins | sample PhyCR1_FD_201040 | JGI IMG/M metagenome (GOLD analysis project Ga0308159, IMG submission 201040) | Phyllosphere microbial communities from UC Gill Tract Community Farm, Albany, California, United States - DLSLC.R1 | ecosystem: Host-associated > Plants > Phyllosphere > Unclassified | place...
ATGAGGGTGTACATCGCCCGCATAGACTTTCAGCTTACGATACATGTCGCGACCCAGCGGGTTCTTAGGCAGCATGCCTTTGACCGCGGTCTCGATCACGCGCTCAGGAGCTTTGGCGATCAGCTTTTCAAAGTTGATCGACTTGATCCCGCCCGGGAAACCGGAGTGAGAGTAGTAGATCTTGTCGGTGGTTTTGGCACCAGTAACACGGATTTGCTCAGCGTTGATCACGACGATGTAGTCGCCAGTGTCGACGTGCGGAGTGTATTCCGGCTTGTGCTTGCCACGCAGACGGCTCGCGATTTCCGTGGCCAGACGACCCAGGGTCTGGCCAGCAGCGTCGACGACGAACCAGTCGCGCTTTACTGTTTCCGGTTTAGCGGTAAAAGTTTTCATTCTTTATAGCCTCAAAGGCCGCCCTGAAAAATAGACGGCGGAGCATACTCATTAGTACGGTCTTTGACAAGTCAAAGGCCGCCGGGCACGAACGCTATAGGGGGCTCGGGTCAGCGCGTTCGATCGCAGCGGTATCTTCTGGCGCGGGGCATCACTCCCACGACAAAGAGACGCGGAATTATGCAGATTGCGAAAAAAATTTCAACCTGCTTTTATGGCTCTTTTAAACAGGAGAGCCAGATGGACTATCGCAAACTGGGCAGAACCGACCTCAAGGTCAGCGCAATCTGCCTCGGCACGATGACCTGGGGCGAGCAAAACAGCGAGTCCGAGGCCTTCGCCCAGATCGAACGCGCCAAGGCGGCGGGTATCAATTTCATGGACACCGCCGAGATGTACCCGGTCCCGCCCAAGAAAGAAACCTACGCCAGCACCGAAACCATTATCGGCAACTGGTTCAAGAAAAGCGGTGATCGCGCCGACTGGATCCTCGCCAGCAAGATCGCCGGCCCCGGCAACGGCATCGATTACATTCGTGACGGCCAGCTGAAATTCAACCGCGATCATATCGTTGCCGCCGTGGATGCCAGCCTCAAGCGCCTGCAGACCGACTACCTCGATCTTTATCAACTGCACTGGCCAGAGCGCAGCACCAATTTCTTCGGCAAGCTGGGCTATACCCACAGCGATGAGCAGTTCACGCCATTGCTGGAAGTACTCCAGGCGCTGGACGAACAGGTCAAGGCCGGCAAGATCCGTCACGTGGGCCTGTCCAACGAAAGCGCGTGGGGCGCCATGAAGTTTCTGGCTGAGTCCGATAGCCACGGGCTGACCCGCCCGGTGTCTATCCAGAACCCGTACAACCTGCTCAACCGCAGCTTTGAGGTGGGTCTGGCAGAAGTGGCCATTCGTGAACAATGCGGTCTGCTGGCCTACTCGCCCATGGCGTTCGGCATGTTGTCCGGCAAATACGAGAATGGCGCTCGCCCGGCAAAAGGTCGTCTGAGTCTGTACAGCCGCTTCACCCGCTACTTCAACCCGCAATCGGAAGCGGCTTGCGCCCGCTATGTCGCGCTGGCCCGTGAACACGGTCTGGATCCGGCACAGATGGCGCTGGCGTTCGTGACCAGCCGTTCGTTCGTGACCAGCAACATTATTGGTGCGACGACGCTGGAGCAGCTGGACAGCAACCTGGCGAGCGCCGAACTGGTGCTGTCCGCGGAAGTGCTGGCGGGTATCGAGGCGATCCACAAGGATCAGCCCAATCCTGCGCCGTGAAGAGTCTTTGACGAACGCTGACTGAACCCTCTGTAGCGGCCCGGGTTGCCGGCGGTAGCGATTTCAAACAAGCCGCCGCCGGCAAGCCGGACTGCCACAGGGATTTGTATCGATCCAACAGATCCAAGCCTTGCCCTCACAGAGCCCGCGCAATGATCTCCTTCATGATCTCGTTGGTCCCCGCATAAATCCGTTGCACCCGCGCATCCGCCCAAGCCCGGGCAATCGGGTATTCCCACATGAAACCGTAACCACCATGCAACTGCACGCACTCATCGAGCACCTTGCATTGCAGATCGGTAGACCAGTACTTGGCCATCGCGGCGGTCGGCACGTCGAGCTTGCCCTCCAGATGCAACTCCAGACAGCGATCGATGAAGGTGCGGCCAATCTGCACTTCGGTCGCGATTTCCGCCAGTTTGAAGCGCGTGTTCTGAAAATCGGCGATGGCCTGACCGAATGCCTTGCGCTCGCGGGTGTAGTCCAGGGTCCATTGCAGCGCAGCCTCCGCCGAGGCAATCGCGCCGATGGCGACGGTGAGTCGCTCCTGAGGCAATTCCTGCATGAGGTACGCAAACCCCATACCGGCCTGGCCCAATAGATTCTCCTTGGGCACGCGGACGTCCTGAAAGAACAATTCCGACGTGTCCTGCGCTTTCATGCCGACCTTCTCCAGGCGCTTGCCCTTCTCGAAGCCCGGCGTCCCCGCCTCCACCAGAAACAGGCTAGTGCCCTTGGCGCCCGCCTTGGGATCGGTCTTGGCGACCACGATCACCAGATCCGCCAGAAACCCGTTGGTGATGAAAGTCTTCGAGCCGTTTATGACGTACTCGTCGCCATCCAGCACGGCGGTGGTTTTTACACCTTGCAGATCGGAGCCCGCGCCAGGCTCGGTCATGGCGATGGCCGTGACCAACTCTCCGGAGACCATTTTCGGCAGGTATTTGAGCTTCAGCGCTTCGCTGCCGTAATGAAGGATGTAGGGCGCGACGATGTCCGAGTGCAGGGAAAATCCGATGCCGGTCAGACCCAACCGGTAGATTTCTTCGATCACCACAGTGGTATAGAGGAAGTCCGCCGCCATGCCGCCGTACTCTTCCGGCAGGTGCGAACACAGCATGCCCTGCTCCCCTGCCTTGTTCCACAGTGCACGGTCGACATGCCCCTGCTTCTCCCACTGCGCATGAAACGGCGCCGCTTGCTGCTCGAGAAACTTGCGGACGCTGTCACGGAAAAGCTCGTGCTCGGAGCTGAAGAGTGTTCTTGGAAGCATGGGACACCTTGGCGTGGAGGGATTGTCGGACACAATGGTCCGCTGAGCGTATGCCGAGCCAGTTGACGACGACACTGGACACATCAGACAAAAAATAAGACGATCACGCCGTTGCTTGACCACTTTCCCATATAAGAACAACAGATTATGTCTACTCAACAAAACGTGCCGTTGCGGCGCGTCAGCATCCTCGCGATTGACGGAATCTTCGCTTCCACCCTCACCCAGGCCAAAGACTTCTTCCATCTGGCCAGCCTGCGCTATGGCAAACAGTTGGGCCAGGGCCTCAAACCTGCTTTCGAGACGCGACTGGTCAGCCCCGACGGACAACAGGTGCGCAGCTTCAGTGAAGTGGTGTTGCCAGTCGACGGCGCGCTGGAAAACGCCGACATCATCATCCTTCCGGCCTTCGTCGACAATTTCGACACCCTGCGCGAACGCTATCCACAGATCCTGCCCTGGCTGCGCGAACAGCACGCTCGAGGCGCTGTACTCTGTGGAGAAGCCAGCGGCGTCTTCTGGCTGGCCGAGGCAGGCCTGCTGGACGGCAAGGAAGCCACCACCTATTGGCGCTTCTTCAATGAGTTCGCCGAGCGCTTCCCGAAAGTACTGCTCAATCAGGAAAAACACCTGACCGATGCCGACAACCTGTACTGCGCTGGCGGCACGATTTCGGCGTGCGACCTTTACATCTACCTGATCGAGCGTTTCTGCGGGGCCAACGTCGCACAGACCGTGGCCCGAGACATTCTGTATGAAGTGCAGCGCAGCTATGCGCCAGGTCGCATGGGGTTTGGCGGCCAGAAGCTGCATCAGGACGTGATCATCCTGCAGATCCAGCACTGGCTCGAAGAGCATTTCGCCGACAAATTCCGCTTCGAAGACGTCGCCCGAGAACACGGCATGAGCATTCGCAATTTCATGCGCCGCTTCCAGACCGCCACCGGAGACAAACCGCTGCATTACCTGCAACGCCTGCGTATCGAAACCGCCAAGGGCCTGCTCTCCGGTTCACGCAAAAGCATCAAGACCATCAGCTACGAAGTCGGCTACGACGACGCCAGCTTTTTCGCACGGCTGTTCCGGCAACACACCGACCTGTCGCCAAACCAGTACCGCCAGCAGTTTCAGCAGGCGGCCTGAGCGGTCTAGGCGATTCTCAGACAACGTGTGCGCTACATAGCTATGACCTTCCTGCCAGCCCTCTTCAGTAGCCTGATTCTCATCACGCCACGCTGAAGAGGACCGGTCAGGATGACCATCGGATCAAGCTACGATTACCCCGCCAAGATAGCCAGACACTTTGCCGCCCAACCCGATTCGGGCTGGGCCGCACGTTTCCCCAACCCACCCGACCTGTGCTTCGACTACCGCAAGTTGCTTGAACAGCCCGGCGGTATCGCCAGCGCCCGCCCTACACCTCACAGAATTTGCATCGTCGGTGCCGGGGTCACCGGGCTGGTGGCCGCTCGCGAACTTCTGCGCTGCGGGTTCACCGATGTCACGCTGATCGAGCAGTCCCGTCGTATCGGTGGGCGTCATCTGACGATCACACGCCCAACCGCTGAGGGCGATGCCCCCACGACGCCCTTCGAAATGGGCGCCATGCGCATGCCATTTTTCAATACCCACGATGAGGCACCCAAAGAGGGACGCTCATTGATGGCGTACTACTCACAGTTGTTCGATCTGAAAATCTCCGACTTCCCCAACCCCGGCACTCCTGCCGTCAACGCAACCGGCATCTATCTCCAGGAGGGTTTACTGGCAGACGCGCAAACGCCCGAGCTGCTGATCTGGAATAACCCCGAAGGTCACACTCCGCCGCCTACTGAACAGCTGCAGACCGTATTCAACAAGTGGCAAGCCTTCGCCCACCGAATGACGCGTCAAGTGGCTGCGGTCTATGGCAGCAGTCAATGGGAGGCCATGTGGGCAGCCATCGTCGAGCATTACCAGGCCCTCTCTTTTCGCGACCTGGTCAAGCTCGCGCCTCTGACGCAATGGAGCAAGAAAGACCCCGGAAATTTCGGCGGCTTGGGGATGACGCCCGAAGAGTCGAGAATCTTCTACTCCATTGGCATCGGCGACGGCAGTTGGGGGGCGTTCTACGACGTCTGTAGCCTTTATCCGATCCGCACCGCGATCTTCGGCTTCAGCAGCCATCTACAACTGGTTCATGGCCGAGTGGATAATAACGGCCTGCCGCTGGCATCTCCCCTTTTGGACGCGGGCACGGTGCGCGACAGCCAGGGGCTGGCGTTCGAAGCCCCTCGGTATATCGGTCTCGCAGCATTGGATGAATGCTTGCTGTATATGCCGATAGACGAGACTCGGTCTTCGTTTTATCAACACAGTCTGGAGCGTGAAGCGGGGCTGCTGATGAATTCCCGCGTGACGAAACTCAGCAAACAGGCAGACGGAAGGACGCGGGTGTATTTTGAGTCGCACACCGGTGACAGCAATTGCTCGAGGTTTGACGACTTCGACTCGGTCATTCTGACGCTGCCCTCCTGGCTCATCGAAACTCAGCTTCAGCTCGAGGGGTATTCAAAATCGGAACTGCCCTACTCCATTGTCAATGCCTATAAAACAGCGCACTGGGAAACCAGTTGCAAGGTCTATGCGCCTCTCAAGAAGACCTTTCTCTCAAATAACTCAAAGATCCCTCAGATATTGGTCACAGACAGTTTCGTGCATGACGTTTACATGTACCGCTACAACGACCGTTACCCGGACGACTGCATTTTATTGAGTTACACCTGGGAGGATGACGCGACCAAACTCGCATCATTCGCGGACAAGGAACTTGTGCAGAAATGCATGGATGAACTTGATCGTATTCTGATGAGTTGCGGCAACATCCAGGAACGCCTTTCACCTTTCATCGACGCTGAGCAAGCCGTTGTGCAGCGCTGGGTCACGGACCGCAATGCGCTCGGTTGCGCCAAGCTCTACCGGGCGGGCACCTACCACGACGCGGTGAGCCTGATGAGCTATAACCGCGAATACGGCGCGCAATCGGGACTGTATCTGTCGGGCGAGTCCTTTTCGGTCGATGCCGGCTGGACGGAGCCGTGCCTGCGTGGCGCTGTGGACGCGGTCATTCATATTTGTGACAAGACCGGCGCGCAGTTCAATGGCGGTTTTTCGATGAATGACTATCCGCACTATCAGCTGCCAACTAACGCTTCTTAGTCCGCCAACTAACCGCGATCGGCTTTTAATCAAAAGCCGATCCAGACAGCCCACTACCAAACCAACTAACAAACCAACTACACAGCCAACAAGAATTTTCCTATAGGAATCTCAGAAATGGCCTGCTTGAGCAATTCGAATGAATATCGGCCTAATGAAAACGCCATTCAAACGAATAATAAACAGGCCAAACTCATGCATGCAGCAAAATCCGTCAGTCCCGTCCGCGTTGCCGTTATCCAGTGCGATCCACAATCCGGAGCGGAAAACCGCGAGCGCAACATGGCGCTCAGCCTGAGCCTCGCACAGCAAGCAGTGGAAGGCGGCGCCAATCTGATCGTGCTCCCCGAGCTATCGAGCACCGGTTACACCTTCCAGACCCGCGAACAGGCGTTCCTCCACGCAGAAGCGGTCCCCGAGGGCGCGAGCGTTCAAAAGTGGATCAGCTTCGCCCGTGCCAACAATGTCTATCTCGCTGCCGGCCTGGTCGAGCAGGCCGGCATGAAGCTATTCGACTCGGCCGTACTGGTGGGGCCTGAGGGTTTCATCGGGGTGTATCGCAAGGCGCATCTGTGGAATCAGGAGAAGCTCTGGTTTTCGCCAGGGGATCTGGGGTTCCCGGTCTTCGAAACGCCCATCGGCCGCATCGGCCTCTTGATCTGCTGGGACATCTGGTTTCCAGAGGTGCCGCGGCTGCTGAGCCAGCAAGGTGCGGACATCATCTGCAGCCTGAACAACTGGGTCTGGACGCCGCCTCCGCTGTTCGATGAGGCCGGCCGGTGCATGGCGAGCTATCTGACCATGACCGCGGCACACGTCAACAACGTATTCATCGCCGCAGCCAACCGGGTCGGGACTGATCGTGGAGAACGCTTCCTCGGCTGTTCGCTGATCGCCGGCACCAACGGCTGGCCGCTCGGGCCTGTGGCCGATGCCGAGCAGGAAACCATCCTTTTCGCCGACATTGACCTGAGCAGCACTCGCAGCGCGCCTATCTGGAACGACCTCAACGACCTGCACCGGGATCGCCGCGCGGACCTGTACGACGCCATGCTCGGCTACACCGGCCATCCACAACTGCCACGCTGAGGAGCCGGTCATGAACAATGCCTTTCGCCGGGAATATGACCGGCACGTGCGTCGACAGATCTTCGGCTCGTTGCTCGCCGTTTCCGGCCTGCTCACAGCCATCACCCTTTCTGTCATCAGCGGTCTCTGGCTGGTGCGAGAGCTTGAACTACAAACTGCGTGGCCGAGCTACAACGACCTTGCTCAGAACCTGCATCTGCCAGCGTCCTGGTGGCGCTGGCTGGTCGGGGATATCAGCGAGTTCGCCTTTTACAAACATGAGTTCGCCTCCATCGGCTTGCTGGCCGGTGCGGCGCTGGCGTATTTCGGCGGTCGCAACGGCAAGGCCTGGGCAGGCTTCCCCATCTGCTACGGCACGGGGTCGTGGCCATGGCTTGCCATCAGTTCATTGCTGGGGCTGTTGATGAGTAACCTGCTCTGGGGCTGGACGCTGTCGGAGCAAAGCTGGCAGCCCACCTTCGTCGCCTTCGTTTCCCTGCCCGCAGCGATGGTGCTGCTGTTCGGTCGAGGCTGGCGGGTGGCGATCACCGGCGCGCTGCTGGGTGCGATTCTGGTCACGCCGACGGCATTGCTGATCGTCAACCATGTCTGCAAGCCCATGGAGTTGCCTGCGGTTGTCGGCAATGTGCTGGGCATGGCCCTGGCCAGCGTCATCGCGTTTCTGCTGTGCCGCTGGTTTCCTCAGTTAGTACGCGGCCGGGAATCCACGAGCGAACAAGCCAGTGTTTCGACTATTTCATCGCCTGCGCCGGACTACGGAGCCTGGTGGACAGTGCGCCGCATCCTGGCTGACTTTTCCGAGGCGCCGTTCTTCGGCAACGAACTGGCAAGCCTGGGATTGCTGCTGGGGGTGCTACTGGCCTTTGTGATCAACCCGGACAGCCCCGCGTATGGCTCCGGTCTGCTACCGGCAATTATCGCAGGGCAGTTCCTGAGCGCGGCCATAGGCGTGCTGATATGGCGCACGCAGTGGATTCGTCTCGGCTGGTACCCGACCTACATTCCGCTGGTTTCGGTAGTACCCGCCGCTGTCTTGATCCATGGCGCGGGTTTATCGGTAATCCTGTCGAGTGCCTTGCTCGGGGCGCTGATCGCGCCGCCCCTGGCCACGGCAATTGCCGCCCGTTTGCCCACATACATGCATGCTTACATCGCCAACGTCTTGTCGATGGCCTTCAGTACACTGTTGATCGTGCCCTTGGCAGGCGCATTGCAACAGTGGGTCTAAGCCTTCCATTCGTTCAAGAGAAATCACCATGACCAAACCCGTACTCGCCATTGCCGCATTGGGTGGCACGGTCAGCATGCAGGCACAGGCCGGCCACAGAGGCGTGATGCCGAGCCTGACCGGAGAAGCCATGCTGGCGGCGGTTCCAGGGCTCTCGGCGCTAGCAGACGTGCATGCCGAAACCCTTTGCCTGCGCCCCAGTGCGTCACTGGATTTCGAAGACTTGCTGCGTCTGCTCGACTGGGCCAACCGCCAGGTCGATTCAGGGGCACAGGGCGTTATCGTGACTCAAGGCACCGACACGATGGACGAAACAGCGTTCTTTCTGGATCTGCTGTGGGAAAAGGATGCACCGTTGATCATCACCGGGGCCATGCGGGCCGCCACCCAGCCAGGCGCCGATGGACCGGCTAACCTGCTGGCTGCAGCCCAGGTTGCGCTGGATGAAGGCAGCCGTAGGCGTGGTGTGCAGGTCGTCATGAACGACCAGATCCACAGCGCCAGATACGTCAGCAAATGCGACTCGCTGGCCGTCCATGCCTTTGCGTCACCGCTGTTCGGCCCTCAGGGGCTGATCATCGAGGGTCGCGCGGTCTATCTGAAACCTGCGCATACGCGCTCCACCCTTCCCGCTCCGGAACGTCGCCATCATCACATCGCCCTGCTCGAAGCCACCTTAGGGGACGCTCCGCTGATTCTGGAGCGGGTTGTCGATCTGGGGTACAGCGGCGTTGTGATCGCGGGCTTCGGTGCTGGACACGTTTCCCGAGAGTGGGCTCAGGTTATCGGGAATCTCGCCGCCACGATTCCAGTGATCGTCAGCACGCGAACCGGATCGGGTTCGACGGCACGCGAAACCTATGGGTTCGAAGGCGGAGAACTGGATTTGATCTCGAAGGGCGCCCGGATGTCGGGACTGCTCAGCGCGAGAAAAGCGAGAATTCTGCTATGGCTGCTGGTTGGCTGTAAGCGAGAGGGTGAACTGGAGGACTGGCTGGCACCGACTTATTGAGAGCAGATACCTAACAGTGCGGCTTGCCGGCGGTGGCGTATTGGAGATGGCTACCGCCGGCAAGCCGGCTTCTACATAAGAATCGCTTGGTCGGTTACGGCTTGTGCGCCCGCGACAGGAACTCATGGGACTGCATTTCCAGCAGGCGGCTCAGGGTGCGCTGGAACTCGAAATTCAGACGACCGCCGGTGTACAGGTCCTTCAGCTCGACTTCCGCCGAGATGATCAACTTGACGTTGCGGTCGTAGAATTCATCGACCATGTTGATGAAGCGGCGGGCGATGTCGTCGGTGGTGACGCTCATTTGTTCGACGCCACTGAGCAACACGGCGTGGAAGATTTTGCCGAGTTCGATGTAGTCGTTCTGGCTACGCGGGCCGTCACACAGTTCGCGGAAATCGAACCAGGCCACATCGTCACAGGTACGAATCGCCTTGATCTGGCGGTTCTCGATGATCAACACATCGTTTTCGATGGCCTTGGTGCATTCCGGCGTCAGCGCGCGGAAGCTTTTGCGCATGCTGTCCTGAGCGGCTTCGTTCAGTGGGAAGTGGAACAGCTCGGCTTGCTCCAGATGGCGCAGACGATAATCCACGCCGCTGTCGACGTTGACGATCTCGGTGTTCTGTTTGATCAGGGCAATGGCCGGCAGGAAACGCGCACGTTGCAGACCGTCCTTGTACAGGCCGTCCGGCACGATGTTCGAGGTGGCGACCAGGGTCACGCCGTTCTTGAACAGCTCTTCCATCAGGGTGCCGAGAATCATGGCGTCGGTGATGTCGGAAACGAAGAATTCGTCGAAGCAGATCACCCGTGCCTCACCGGCAAACTGTTTGGCGATCAGGGTCAGAGGGTTCTTCTCGCCCTTGAGGTTCTTCATTTCCTCGTGCACACGCTTCATGAAGCGGTGGAAGTGCGTGCGCATCTTGTCCTGAAACGGCAGCGCTTCGAAGAACGTGTCGACCAGATAGGTCTTGCCGCGACCGACGCCACCCCAGAAATACAGGCCCTTGACCACCGTCGGCTCTTTCTTGCCGAAAAGCTTGCCGAAAAGACCTGGCTTGGTCTCATGAGCAGCAACCAGATCGTCGTAAAGACGCTGCAGGTGACGCACAGCGTTTTCCTGAGCGGCATCGTGGAAGAAGTCGGGTTTCTTGAGGTCGTTCTGGTAGCTTTCTAGGGGGGTCATATTCGTTACGTTAGCTAGGTAGCAAAAACGGGCCGCCACTGTAGCGATGGCCCGTTGCAATGGCAATTAATCCTGTTGTGGCGCCAAGGCCAGTTTCAGGCTCTCGATCGCGGCATCACGGGCGGCAGCATCGGCAAAGGCCGGGCTGTCCGCGACGGATGCGCCTTCCAGCCAGACGCTGAAGGCATCGCCTTGCGTCCGAATGTCCAGCTGCGCACCTTGCTGAAGCTGTTTGGTCACGGCGCCAGCGGCTTTGCCGTCAGCGAAGTTACGCGACAACAGCAGCTGCTCGCCGTCGGCCGCCAGCAGTCGGAAACGGAAGCTGCCATCGTCCTCACGGAAGCTGACAAAACGCGCGCCTTTGCTTACTTTCTTCTTGCTGGCCGCGACCGTTTGCGTGTTGGTGCGGAAAGACCGCAGCCCTACCGCCTCACGCAGTTCGCCCAGGAATGGCGTAGCGGTACGTCGTGCCTTCTGTGCACCGGCTTGCAGAATATCTTCCAGATCGGCTGGACGCTCAATCAGACGATGGTAGTTCTCGCGAGCTTCACCCAGCTCGCTGTCCAGCAGCTGGAAGAGCCGCTGTTTGGCGTCTCCCCAGCCCAGACCTTGTAGCAGGTCGGCGCGAAATTCGCTGCTCTGCTCTTGGCTGGCGAAAGCCTGATACAGGGTAAACAGGTGCGAGTTGTCCGGATCCTTCGCTTCACCGGGCAGACGCGAGTCGGTGACGATGCGCGAGATCGCGTCTTTCATCTCCTTGGCGCTGCTGAACAACGGGATGGTGTTGTCGTAGCTCTTGGACATCTTGCGACCGTCCAGGCCCGGCAAGGTCGCCACGCTCTCTTCGATCAGCGCTTCGGGCATGACGAAAAACTCTTTGCCATTACCGAACAGGTGATTGAAGCGCTGGCCGATGTCGCGGGCCATTTCGACGTGCTGGATCTGATCACGACCCACCGGCACCTGATGCGCGTTGAACATCAGGATGTCGGCGGCCATCAGCACCGGGTAGCTGAACAGGCCCATGCTGACGCCTGCATCCGGATCTTCGCCGGCTTCGACGTTCTTGTCGACCGACGCCTTGTAGGCGTGCGCACGGTTGAGCAGGCCCTTGGCGGCCACGCAGGTCAGCAGCCAAGTCAGTTCAGGAATTTCCGGGATGTCAGACTGGCGATAAAAGGTCACGCGGTCGACGTCCAGGCCGGCAGCCAGCCAGGTCGCGGCGATTTCCAGACGCGAGCGCTGGATGCGCAGCGGGTCATCGCACTTGATCAGTGCGTGATAGTCGGCCAGGAAGTAGAACGAATCGGCATCGCTCTGGCGGCTGGCGACGATGGCCGGGCGAATGGCGCCCGCGTAGTTGCCCAGGTGTGGCGTGCCGGTGGTGGTGATACCGGTCAGGATACGAGTGGTCATGGCTAGTCGCTTATTTTGGGTGCTGCGATCAATTCGAAAGACGCGGCAGGACCAGATCCTTAAGGTCAGTCAGCTTGCCGTGGAAAAAGTGTCCGCATTCTGCCACTTTCAGCAGCTCATGGGGACGCAGCAGTGCGTCAGACCAGGCATATACCAGCTGCGGGTCCACCACTTCGTCGGTTTCCGGCTGAATCAGGGTCAATGGCCCCTTTTGCGGCAGCGCGCTCGGGTCGGCGATGCGCATCACCGCCGGCGCGACCATGAACAGGTGATTCAGGGTTTCGCCCTTGGCTTCGAGACGACCGCCAAGGGTGGCAGCGACAAATCCGCCGAAGGAAAAACCGAACAGGGTCATCGGCAGATCGGGGTGTTTTTCTCGCAGCCACAATGCTGCGGCTTCTGCATCATCCACCTCGCCCTGGCCCATATCGGAACTGCCGGCACTGGCGCCGACACCACGGTAGTTGAAGCGCAGCGTGATGTATCCTGCGTCGCGGGCTGTGCGCTGCAAGGTCGAGATCACTTTATTGAGCATCGTGCCGCCCTGAACCGGGTTAGGATGGCATATCAGCGCCACGCCCTTGGCCCCTTCCAGGTCAAGGTACAAGGCTTCGAGTTGGCCCACCGGGCCGTCGATGAATACAGGGGTTTCACGCATGAGCAAGAATGAACTCCGTGACCTTCAATTGGGTCGACTCGTCTAGCTGATTGTCTGTGGCTGGCATATCGGCGACGCGTCGCCGCTATACAGCGCAGGTTCGAGCCGTTAACGTAAAGCAAAGCCGTTTATAGAGGAAGGACTCGTGGATTACTCGCTCTTAGTTTGGTTGCTGCCGACTATTGCCCTGATCGCCGGTGTAGCCATCGGTTTCTTCGTGGCACGTGCGCTGCCCAATGCCGCGCCTAACAGCACTCAGCGCCAGCTGGATGACGTTCAGGAGCGTTTCGACACCTATCAGAACGAGGTGGTCACTCACTTCAACAGCACGGCTAATCTGGTACAGAAGCTGTCTCAGAGCTATCAGGACGTACAGGAACATCTCGCCGAGGGCGCCAATCGTCTGGCCCTGGACGACCTCACCCGTCAACGCCTGCTCGCCGCCCTGCACCCGGAAGCGAATCAGGCCCCACGCGACCGCCTGACGCCGCCGCGCACCGCCGCCGAGCCACCACGGGACTACGCCCCGAAAATGCCGAATACCCCAGGCATGCTGGATGAGCATTACGGCTTGAAGAAGTAAGCAGATACACAATGAAAAAGCCCGCCCCTGAGGTGATCAGCGGCGGGCTTTTTTTGTGCTTGTGAGACTGGCTTAAGGATCGCCTGTCGATCACATCCTGCAGGGGAACGATCAACGGAAAACAACGCTATCCCTGTGGGAGCTGCCGGAGGTAACGACGGTGGCGATGCGGAGTGTCAGAAAGGACGCTTTCGCCACCGTCGTTACCTCCGGCAGCTCCCACAAGTGAACTGAGCCTGGTCCGAAAATATCCGCCATCCCCAGAGCAAGCCCGCAAAAAACCCGCCATCACCGGCGGGTTCCCTGATCGTGCCCACGCTCCGCGTGGGTATGCAGCCAAGGACGCTCCGCGTCCGTCGCAGTGAGACGCTGAGCGTCTCGGGCGGCGTTACCACGCGGAGCGTGGGAACGATCAACAGTGCGGTATTCGCGGACCGTGACAAATCCAGTAAAAACAAAAAACCCGCCATCGGCGTCGCCATCGGCGGGTTTCTCGTGGAGCAGTCGAGATTTAGATCGCGCCGCGAGCTCGCAGCAGATCCAGCACTAGCTTGACGCTTTCTTCGACGTTCAACGCCTGGGTATCGATCACCAGGTCGGCGTCCAGCGGGACGTCATACGGGAAGGACTCGCCCGGAATGTTGTCCTTGTCGGCAGCGTAGAGGCCTTGTGGATCGCGTTCGCGGCAAACCTGAGGCGAGGCCTGGACGTAGACCGTGATCAGGCGATCATCGCCAATCAGCGCCTTGGCGTTCTGACGACCTGCCGCATCCGGTGCAACGAAAGCAGCCAAGGTCAGCAGGCCTGCTTCGTTGAACTGACGCGCCACGTGAGCGGCACGACGCCAGTTCTCGGTGCGACCAGCCCGATCCTGTGGCAGACCTTTGTTCAGGTCGTGGCGCAAGTTCTGGCCATCGAGGACGAACACCGCACGGCCCAAGTCGAACAACTTGCGCTCCACGGCATACGCGAGGGTGCTCTTGCCCGCGCCCGACAGCCCGCTGAACAGCACTGTTGCTGGCTTCTGACCGAACCGTTGAGCACGCTCCTCAACCGACACATGCGCCAGCGCGCCGTGGTGGTTGCCAGCGCCAGCCGACGTCGGTTTGGCAATGATCATGCCTGCCGCGACGGTGCCGTTGGTCAAGCGGTCGATGATGATAAACGCGCCGGTGGTACGGTTGCTGTCGTAACCATCCAGCGCGATCGGCGCATCGAGGGCGATTTTCACGCGGCCAATTTCGTTCAGTTGCAAGGCGCTCGCGGCGCCCTCTTCGAGCGTGTTCACGTCAACGCGGTGAGTGATGCTGGCAATCGAGCCTGGCACGTAAGACGTAGCGCGCTTGATGTCGTATTTCTTGCCAGGAAGCATCGGCTCTTCAGCCATCCACACCAGCATGGCGTCGAAGGAGTCTGCCACCTGCGGGACGTTGTCGGCATGCACTAACAAGTCGCCACGGGAAATGTCGATTTCGTCTTCCATGGTCAGGGTCACGGCCTGACCCGGGCCTGCGTGCTCCAGCTCACCTTCGAAGGTAACAATGGATTTCACGCGGCTGCTTTTGCCCGACGGCAGCACGATAACCTCATCGCCCTTGCGCACGATGCCGCTGGCCAGCGTACCGGCGAAGCCACGGAAGTTCAGGTTCGGACGGTTGACGTACTGCACCGGGAAGCGGAGGTCGTCGAAGTTACGGTCGTTGGCGATCTCGACGGTCTCGAGAATTTCCATCAACGACTTGCCGTTGTACCAAGGCGAGCGCTCGCTCTTGTTCACCACATTGTCGCCCTTGAGCGCCGACATCGGAACGAATTCCATGGTGGTCGGCTTCAGGGAAATGCGGTCGGCGAACTTCAGGTAATCGGCCTTGATCTGCTCGAAGATTGTCTCGTCAAAACCATTGAGGTCCATCTTGTTGATGGCAACCACGATGTGTTTGATACCCAGCAGGGATGCGATGTAGCTGTGACGGCGGGTCTGGGTCTGCACGCCATAACGCGCATCGACCAGAATGATCGCCAGGTCACAGGTGGATGCACCGGTGGCCATGTTGCGGGTGTACTGCTCATGGCCGGGGGTGTCGGCGATGATGAATTTGCGCTTGGCAGTCGAGAAATAGCGGTAGGCGACATCAATGGTGATGCCCTGCTCACGCTCAGCCTGCAGACCGTCCACCAGCAACGCCAGATCGACGTCATCGCCCGTGGTACCGGACTTCTTGGAATCGCGGGTAATGGCTTCCAAGTGATCTTCGTAGATCATTTTGGAGTCGTGCAGCAGGCGACCGATCAACGTGCTCTTGCCGTCGTCGACGTTGCCACAGGTCAGGAAACGCAGCATCTCTTTGCGTTCGTGCTGGCCCAGATAGGCGAGGATGTCCTCGCTGATCAATTCAGATTGATGGCTCATTTCATTCAAGCTCCGAGCTGTCAGCCTCAAGCGGCAAGCTTGTCGGCGTACAGCTAGTCAAAATTCTTCCGATTCAAGTGAGCTTCAGCTTTTCGCTTCAAGCTTCTAACTTGTTGCCTATTGCTAGAAGTAGCCTTGGCGCTTTTTCTCTTCCATGGAGCCAGCGCCATCGTGATCGATGACTCGGCCCTGGCGTTCGGAAGTTCGCGTCAGGAGCATTTCCTGAATGATGTCGGTGAGGCTGGTGGCCTCGGACTCGACAGCGCCCGTCAACGGGTAGTCGCCAAGTGTGCGGAAACGGACCTTCTTCTTGACGATGCGCTTCTTGTCTTCATCAGACAGATGATTACGCAGACGATCATCGTCGATCATGATCCAGGTGCCGTTCATCTCGATGACTTCACGCTCGGCGGCGAAGTACAGCGGAACGATCGGGATGCCTTCAAGGTAGATGTACTGCCAGATGTCCAGCTCGGTCCAGTTGGAGAGCGGGAATACGCGGATCGACTCGCCTTTGTTGACGTTGCCGTTGTACACGTTCCACAGCTCTGGACGCTGGTTTTTCGGGTCCCAACGATGCTTGTTGTCGCGGAAGGAGTAGACGCGCTCTTTGGCGCGGGACTTCTCTTCGTCGCGGCGCGCGCCACCGAAGGCGGCGTCGAAACCGTGTTTGTCGAGGGCCTGTTTCAAACCCTCGGTTTTCATGATGTCGGTGTGCTTGGCACTACCGTGGGTCAGCGGGTTGATGCCCTGCGCGACGCCATCCGGGTTTACGTGCACGATCAGGTCCAGGCCCATATCCTCGACCATCTGATCGCGGAAACGATACATTTCCTGGAATTTCCAGCGGGTGTCGACGTGCATGACCGGGAATGGAAGCTTGCCCGGAAAAAACGCCTTGCGTGCCAGATGCAGCATCACGGCAGAGTCTTTACCGACGGAGTACAGCATCACCGGGTTATCGAACTCGGCGGCGACCTCGCGGATGATGTGGATGCTTTCCGCCTCCAGCTGTTTCAGATGCGTCAGTTTGTCGACCATGGTTACTCACGGGATAACGTACTTTTATGGAGAGCCTTCGGGCTCTATCGAGCGAGGCACTTTATCATGAGCCCTGATTCTATTCAGTGGCCCGGATAGATCGAAACGGTATAACGATATAGCTCAGAATTTGGACCGAACATTGACCTCAGATCGGGTTCGGGCAATCGATGAACAGGTGCTCCAGCGCGAAACGTCTCGCCAGATAGTCGCCCAACGCTTGCACACCGTAGCGCTCGGTCGCGTGATGCCCCGCCGCGATGAAGCTGATGTCGTTTTCTCGGGCGCTGTGGAACGTCTGCTCAGACGCTTCGCCGCTGATGAACAGATCGACACCCGCCAGAATCGCCTGATTGATGTACCCCTGCCCGCCGCCGGTGCACCAACCCACCCGACGAATCATCCCGCCGCCTTCGATCAACAAAGGCTCGCGGCCCAGCGCCGACTGTACCCGGTGGGCGAAATCACGAGGCGTGACCGGCTCCGACAGCGACCCCACCAGCCCGATAATGCGCGGGTTTTCAGGGTCCAGCGGCCCTTCGACGGTGATGTCCAATTGCCGTGCCAGTTGCACGTTGTTGCCCACTTCAGGATGCAGATCGAGCGGCAAGTGGTAGGCCAGCAGGCTGATGTCATGCTTGAGCAACGTCTTCATGCGGCGCTGTTTCATGCCGGTGATGCAGGGGTTTTCACCTTTCCAGAAATAACCGTGATGCACCAGGATCAGGTCGGCATTGGCCTCGACCGCCGCCTCCAGCAATGCCTGGCTTGCGGTGACGCCAGACACGATTCGTGTGACCTGCGGACGGCCTTCGACCTGCAGACCGTTGGGGCAATAATCCTGAACCCGGGCGCTGCCGAGATAGCGGTCCGCTTCCTCGACCAGGGTACTCAGCGAAACAGCCATAAAAGTCTCCTAAATATGCAGTTCAGACCGCGTTGGTGCTCGTATAATGCCCGCCATTATGGCGCAGGTACGCTGCGTATTTACCTTCAGGACCTTGTTCAATGTTCAAAGCGCTGCGTTTTCTCGGCTGGCCATTGCTCGCTGGTGTGCTTATCGCTTTACTGATTATCCAGCGCTACCCTCAGTGGGTCGGGCTTCCAAGTCAGGACGTCAATCTGCAGCAGGCGCCACAGACGGCTTTAATCCAACAGGGCCCGGTCTCCTACGCGGATGCCGTGAGCAGCGCCGCGCCTGCGGTGGCCAATCTGTACACCACCAAGATGGTCAACAACAAACCCAACCATCCGCTGTTCGAAGACCCACAATTTCGCCGCTTCTTCGGCGACAACCTGCCTAAACAGCGTCGCATGGAGTCGAGCCTCGGCTCGGCCGTGATCATGAGCCCTGAAGGGTATCTGCTGACCAACAACCACGTGACCTCCGGCGCAGACCAGATCGTCGTGGCTCTGAAGGACGGCCGTGAAACCGTGGCTCGGGTCATCGGCAGCGATCCGGAAACCGACCTCGCAGTGTTGAAAATCGACCTCAAGAATCTGCCGTCCATTACCCTCGGCAGCTCCGACAGCATCCGGATCGGCGACGTTGCTCTGGCCATCGGCAACCCGTTCGGCGTGGGCCAGACCGTAACCATGGGCATCATCAGCGCCACCGGCCGCAACCAGCTGGGGCTGAACACCTATGAAGATTTCATTCAGACCGATGCCGCGATCAACCCCGGCAACTCCGGTGGCGCGCTGGTCGATGCCAACGGCAACCTGACGGGGATCAATACCGCGATCTTTTCCAAATCCGGGGGATCTCAAGGCATCGGCTTCGCGATTCCAACCAAGCTGGCACTGGAAGTGATGAAGTCGATCATCGAGCACGGCCAGGTGATTCGTGGCTGGTTGGGCATCGAAGTTCAGCCGCTGACTCAGGAACTCGCAGAATCGTTCGGCCTGAAAGATCGCCCTGGCATTGTCGTCGCGGGGATCTTCCGTGACGGCCCGGCGCAAAAGGCCGGCCTGCAACTGGGCGACGTGATCCTGAGCATCAACGGCGAGCCAGCCGGTGACGGACGCAAATCGATGAATCAGGTGGCGCGTACCAAGCCCTCAGAGAAGATCGCGATCCAGGTCATGCGCAATGGCAAGGAATTGAAGCTGATGGCGGAAGTAGGGCTGCGTCCACCCCAGACTCCTGCACCAGCAGCTGAGGACTAGGATCTGGCGTAAGTCCCCCGTAGCAGCACGGCTTGCCGGCGGTGACACTTTTGACACCGCCTGCGCCGGTAAGCCGGTCTGCAACAGAAGCGCATTCACTTGATTGCATAAAAAAACCGCCTGGATTAGGCGGTTTTTTTATGCAGGGAACTGATGCTTATAGTTCGCCCAGCGCATCCACCAGCGCCTGATTCTGCTCAGGTGTGCCGATGGTGATGCGCAGGAATTGCGCAATGCGCTCCTGCTTGAAGTGACGAACGATCACGCCTTGCTCGCGCACTTTGGCAGCCAGACCGGCAGCGTCGTGTTTTGGATGACGCGCAAAGATGAAGTTCGCCGCTGACGGCAGCACGTCGAAGCCCTTCCCTTCCAGTTGCGCGACCAGCTTCTCACGGCTGGCAATGACCAGACTGCAGGTGTTCTCGAAGTATTCGCGATCATCGAATGCAGCGGCGGCGCCGACAATGGCCATGCGGTCCAGCGGGTACGAGTTGAAGCTGTTCTTGACCCGCTCCAGCGCTTCGATCAGATCCGGATGGCCGACAGCCAGCCCGACACGCAATCCAGCCAGCGAGCGTGACTTGGACAAGGTTTGCGTCACCAGCAGATTCGGATAACGATCCACCAGAGCGATCGCCGTCTCACCGCCGAAGTCGATATACGCCTCGTCAACGATCACCACCGAATCAGGGTTGGCCTTGAGAATCTGCTCCACCGCGTCCAGCGCTATCAGGCAGCCGGTCGGTGCGTTGGGGTTCGGGAAGATGATCCCGCCGTTCGGACGGTTATAGTCCTCGACCCGAATCTGGAACTGCGCGTCCAGCGGCACCGCTTCGTATTCGACGCCATACAGGCCGCAGTAGACCGGATAGAAGCTGTAGCTGATGTCCGGGAACAGCAGCGGTTTGTCGTGCTTGAAAAATGCGTTGTAGGCGTGGGCCAGCACCTCGTCGGAGCCGTTACCGAGGAATACCCGGTTCGATTCGACACCGTAATAGCGCGCAACCGCCTGCTTGAGCAGGTCGCTATTCGGATCGGGATACAGGCGCAGGTTGTCATTGACCTCGGCACGCATCGCTTCGATGGCTTTAGGCGACGGGCCGTACGGGTTTTCGTTGGTGTTCAGCTTCACCAGCTTGGTCAGCTTCGGTTGTTCGCCCGGCACGTAAGGCACGAGGTCACGGACGAAAGGACTCCAGAACTTGCTCATGCTTATTTGCCTTCTTTCAGGTTGTCGACGATCCGGTACTCAGCGCTACGGGCATGGGCAGTCAGCGACTCGCCACGAGCCAGCACCGAGGCGGTCTTGCCCAGTTCAGATGCGCCCTGCTCCGAGCAGAATATGATCGAAGAGCGTTTCTGGAAGTCGTAGACGCCCAGCGGTGAGGAGAAACGCGCGGTGCCTGAGGTCGGGAGCACGTGGTTCGGGCCTGCGCAGTAATCGCCCAGCGCCTCCGAGGTATGACGGCCCATGAAGATGGCACCGGCGTGGCGAATCTCTGGCAGCCAGGCTCCAGGATCGGCGACAGACAACTCGAGATGCTCAGGAGCAATTCGGTTGGCGACTTCGATGGCTTGGTTCATATCGGCGACCTTGATCAGGGCACCACGACCATTGATCGAGGTATTGATGATCTCGGCGCGCTCCATGGTCGGCATCAGTCTGGCGATGCTCGCCGCAACCTTGTCCAGGAATTCGGCATCCGGGCTTACCAGGATCGCCTGTGCGTCTTCGTCGTGCTCGGCCTGGGAAAACAGATCCATGGCGATCCAGTCCGGATCGGTCTGGCCGTCGCAAACCACGAGGATCTCCGAAGGGCCGGCGATCATGTCGATACCCACCTGACCAAACACATGACGCTTGGCAGTGGCGACATAGATGTTGCCCGGGCCTACGACCTTGTCGACCTGAGGAACGCTTTCAGTACCATAAGCCAGAGCAGCCACGGCCTGCGCGCCGCCGATGGTGAACACTCGGTCGACACCGGCGATGCACGCCGCTGCCAGCACCAGTTCGTTGATTTCCCCGCGCGGTGTCGGCACGACCATGACCACTTCGCCGACACCGGCAACTTTGGCCGGGATCGCGTTCATCAGAACCGACGATGGGTACGAGGCCTTACCGCCCGGTACATAAAGACCAGCGCGGTCCAGCGGAGTGACCTTCTGCCCCAGCACGGTACCGTCGGCTTCGGTGTAGCTCCAGGAATCCTGCTTTTGCCTTTCGTGGTAGCTGCGGACGCGGTCGGCAGCTTTTTCCAGCGCCTGGCGTTGAGCGGGAGTGATGCGGGTGAGCGCAAGCTCCAGGCGCTCACGGGGCAGGATCAGCTCTGCCATCGACGCGACTTCCAGGCCATCGAAACGCTGGGTGTATTCCACCAGCGCAGCATCGCCGCGTTCGCGCACGTTCTTGATGATGTCCAGCACCCGCTGATTGACCGAGTCGTCTGACACACTTTCCCAGCTCAGCAGATGAGCCAGATGTCGGGCGAAATCCGGGTCAGCAGCGTTGAGTCGGCGAATGGAGTTTGACGTGGTCATAGCGTGGCCTCAATGATTGGCGTTTTCTCAGATGCCTTGGAAAGCACGGAGCCTAAGCTACCAAGCCATCCGCGCAGGCACCTGAGAAATTTGGCTATGACGCGGATAGCTGAGCGCGACTTTGTTCAAAGTTGCGCGAAACGGTCAACCGCGGTGTCGCGACTCGACAGCAGTACGAAGCGTGTCGATCAGCGACTGGATACGGGCGTGCTGCATCTTCATCGACGCCTTGTTCACGACCAGACGCGAACTGATGTGGGCGATCAGTTCCTGAGGCTCGAGGCCGTTGGCACGCAGCGTGTTGCCGGTGTCGACGACGTCGATGATCTTGTCCGCCAGACCCACCAGCGGCGCGAGCTCCATGGAGCCGTACAGCTTGATGATGTCGACCTGACGGCCCTGTTCGGCGTAGTAGCGTTTGGCAACGTTGACGAACTTGGTCGCAACACGCAGACGGCCTTTAGGCTCAGTTGCTCCGACAGCGCCCGCCGTCATCAGCTTGCACTGGGCGATCTGCAGATCCAGAGGCTCGTAAAGGCCCTGGCCGCCGTATTCCATCAATACATCCTTGCCGGCCACGCCAAGATCCGCGGCGCCATGCTCGACATAGGTCGGCACATCGGTCGCTCGTACGATCAGCAGACGAACGTCGTCCTGGGTCGTAGGAATGATCAGTTTGCGGCTTTTGTCCGGATTCTCGGTCGGCACGATGCCCGCAGCTGCGAGAAGCGGCAGGGTGTCGTCAAGGATTCGGCCCTTGGACAGTGCGATGGTCAACATGGGAAACGTCAGTCCTTATCAGCAAGCGCGCGTCGGGGCGCAATCGGCGCCCGACAACCTTTGAGTCGATGTTGCCGGACTCAAAGTGGAACGATTCAAAAGGTCTTACCTGCAGCCAGCGATCCCGCGGCCGGTGCCGGACCGGCACTGACAGCGGGACGCCAGAGACGACTAGCCCGGAACGCGACGGATCTTCGCGCCCAGCATCTGCAGCTTTTCTTCGATGCACTCGTAACCACGGTCGATGTGGTAGATGCGGTCAATTAGCGTATCGCCTTCGGCGATCAGTGCCGAGATCACCAGACTGGCCGAAGCACGCAGGTCAGTCGCCATGACTGGCGCGCCCTTGAGCTTCGCGCAGCCGGTCACGATGGCGGTGTTGCCTTCGACCTGGATCTGCGCGCCCATGCGGTGCATTTCATACACGTGCATGAAGCGGTTTTCGAAGATGGTTTCGATCACTGCGCCCGTGCCTTCGGCAATGGCGTTGAGCGAGATGAACTGAGCTTGCATGTCGGTCGGAAAAGCCGGGTACGGCGCGGTGCGCACATTGACTGCCTTCGGACGCTTGCCGTGCATGTTCAGCTCGATCCAGTCGTCACCGGTGGTGATCTCGGCACCTGCTTCGCGCAGTTTCTCGAGAACAGCTTCCAGAATGGTCGGATCGGTATCCTTGACCTTGACGCGGCCACCGGTAGCAGCAGCGGCAACCAGATAGGTGCCGGTCTCGATGCGGTCAGGCATTACACGATAAGTGGCCGAACCCAGACGCTTGACGCCGTCGATGGTGATGGTGTCAGTGCCAGCACCGGAAACCTTCGCGCCCATGGCGTTGAGGAAGTTCGCCAGATCGACGACTTCAGGTTCACGGGCGGCGTTTTGCAGCACGCTACGACCGTTGGCCAGAGCAGCCGCCATCATGATGTTTTCGGTACCGGTCACACTGACGGTATCGAAGAAGAAGTGCGCACCGCGCAGGCCGCCTTCAGGCGCCTTGGCCTTGATGTAGCCGCCTTCGACGTCGATGATCGCACCCATGGCTTCAAGACCGCGGATGTGCAGGTCGACCGGACGCGAACCGATGGCGCAACCGCCAGGCAGTGCGACTTCGGCCTCACCGAAACGAGCGACCATCGGGCCGAGCACCAGAATCGACGCACGCATGGTTTTCACCAGTTCGTACGGCGCGACCAGGGTCTTGATGGTGCGAGGATCGATTTCGACGCTGAGTTTCTCGTCGATGATCGGCTCGATACCCATGCGACCGAACAGTTCGATCATGGTGGTGATGTCGTGCAGGTGCGGCAGGTTGGCGACAGTCACAGGACCGTCAGCCAGCAACGTGGCTGCGAGAATCGGCAGGGCAGAGTTCTTCGCCCCGGAAATGCGGATTTCGCCATCAAGACGAATGCCGCCAGTAATAATCAGTTTGTCCATTAGAATCTCGACGCCAATTTGGCTCAGGTGCGCTCGGCCCATGCAGCGCGGCTGAAAAATTTCATGGTGACCGCGTGGATGCTGCCATCGGCGATCCATGGGTTCAAATGCGTATAGATCTGCTGCTGGCGCTTGACCGGACTTAGTGTAGCCAGCTCGTCACTGATCACGTTCAGCTGGAAATTGCAGCCTTCGCCTTCAACTTCGACCTGGACTTCTGGCAGCTTACCTTCAAGGAAGCTTTTAACTTCTACGGCCTGCATGCGTAACCTCAATCGGCGCCCTGTGCGCGCGGGTCGGCCATCATACAAAAAAGCCCTCTCGTTGCGAACCCTACTTTGTAGGAGCCGGACGAGGGGCTTGATCGAAAACGGCAATCAATGTTGTTCGAACAGTTCGGTCAGACCGGACACCTGTGCGATTTCTTTCATGTCTTCAGGCAAGGCACGAATGCTCACCAACTTGCCCGCGGCCTGCGCGTCACGCATGAAGGCCAGCAATAAGGCCAGGCCCACGCTGCTGGACTTCTCGACCGCAGAACAGTCGAGAATCAGAGCAGGTGCATCACTGGCCTTGATCAACGCGGCACCTTGCTCACGCAGCGCGGGCCCGGTGCGATAGTCGAGCACGCCGAACAGCTTCAGTTCTCCGCCGCCAGCCGCGGTAACGCAGGCGTCACTCATTTTACGACCTTTTCAGGGGAGTTCTCGGTGGACTCCTTGGCCTTGGCGACTTCGCCAGCCCATCCGTCAATGGTCTTGTCCAGATTGTTGCCGTTGCGCTGCATGGCATCGGTGAACTGATCGCGGAACAGTTTGCCGATGTTGATCCCGTTAATGATCACGTTGCGCACTTTCCACTCGTTGTTGATGGTCACGAGGGTGTACGACACAGGGTAGACCGCACCGTTGTTGCCTTTGACCGACATGTCAACGGAAGTGCGGTCAGCCGCCTCATCCTTGGCCGGGGAAACGGTGATGCCCTGGTTGTTGTACTCCAGCAGCGCGTTGCCATAGAACTGGATCAGGCTGCGCTTGAAGTTTTCCTGGAAGCGCTGCATCTGTGCCGGCGACGCATTGCGCGAATACTTCACGGTCATGATGCTTTTGGAAATACCCTCTGCATCGATCACAGGACCGACAATGCCGTTCAAGGCATCGTAGAAAGCCTGAGGATCGGTCTTGTACTTTTCCTTGTTGGCAGCAAGGTCCGCCAGCAATTGCTTGGTGGTACGGTCGACCAGGTCATGAGCGGAGGACGCAGGTGCTGCACTGGCGAATAGCGGCAGAGCAGCCAGCAGCACCAGAAGGCCACGGCGCAGAATCGAGATCATGAAAAAACTCCTCATTTGGCGTCTTTACCCACGGAATTGAGCAGGAATTTACCGATCAGGTCTTCGAGTACCAGCGACGACTGGGTGTCATGAATCGTTCCGCCGTCCTTCAACAACTGGTCATCACCACCGACGCTGATGCCGATGTACTTCTCGCCCAGCAAGCCGGCGGTCAGGATAGATGCAGTAGAGTCCGAAGGCAGATTGTTCACCCGTTTGTCCACTTCCATGGTCACACGCCCCATGAAGGTATCGTGGTCCAGATCGATTGCTGTGACCTTGCCGATGGTCACACCGGCCATGGTCACCTTCGCTCTGACAGTCAAACCGGCGATATTGTCGAAATTTGCATAAAGTTTATAGCTGTCGTTGGTCGTGCTGGCGCTCAGACCGCTGACCCGCAGGGCGAGCAACAGCAAAGCCAGAATCCCGGCCAGCAGGAACAGGCCGACACCGGTTTCGAGGGTGCGGTTTTGCATCAGAAGTCTCCAAACATCAAGGCGGTCAAAATAAAGTCCAGGCCCAGTACGGCCAATGAGGCGTAGACCACGGTCTTGGTCGTGGCGCGACTGATCCCCTCTGAAGTGGGCTCGCAGTCATAGCCTTGAAACACGGCAATCCAGGTGACGACAAAAGCGAAAACGACGCTTTTGATGACACCGTTGATCACATCATTCGGAAAGGAAACGCTGTTCTGCATGTTCGCCCAGAAGGAACCTTCATAGACGCCCAGCCAGTCGACCGCTACCCAGGAACCGCCCCAGATGCCGACAACGCTGAAGATAATGGCAAGCACGGGCAGTGAAATGAACCCCGCCCACAGACGAGGGGCGACGATGTATTTCAGTGGGTCGACGCCAATCATTTCGAGACTGGAGAGTTGCTCGGTGGATTTCATGTTGCCGATTTCCGCGGTGAGCGCAGAACCGGCACGCCCGGCGAACAACAGCGCCGTGACCACCGGCCCGAGTTCGCGCAGCAGCGTCAGCGCGACCATTTGCCCGACCGCCTGCTCCGATCCGTACTTGGCCAGAATGCTGAAACCTTGAAGGGCCAGCACCATGCCGATGAAGACACCGGACACGACAATGATTGCCAGCGACATGACGCCGACCGAGTAGAGCTGGCGAACCAGCAATTGAAAACCACCGCCGATTCCGCCTCGCCCGAGCAAGGCATGAACCAGAAAAATCCCCGAACGCCCCAGTACTGCAACAATATCGATCGCGGAGCGCCCCATCAGGCGTACACGATCCATCAATGACTTTCTGCGCATCAGCGCTTCCCCAAAAGATCTTCGCGATAATCCGGTGCCGGATAGTGGAATGGCACAGGGCCGTCTGGATCCCCTGTCATGAATTGCCGGATGCGCGGGTTATCCGACTGCATCAATTCCTGCGGAGTGCCCTGCCCCAACACCTGACCGTCACCGACCACATACAGGTAGTCAGCAATACTGGCCGTCTCGGCCAGATCGTGGGAAACCACGACACTGGTGATGCCCAGTGCATCGTTGAGCAGACGAATCAGACGCACCAGCACGCCCATGGCGATCGGGTCCTGACCCACGAAGGGCTCGTCGTACATGAGGATCTGAGGATCCAGCGCGATAGCTCGAGCCAGCGCCACACGACGCTTCATGCCGCCGGACAACTCGTCAGGCATCAACTCGACAGCGCCACGCAGCCCTACCGCCTGCAACTTCAGCAGCACGATGTCGCGGATCATGTCTTCAGGCAATTGGGTATGGACACGCAGCGGAAATGCCACGTTTTCGAAAACGTCGAGATCGGTGAACAGCGCACCGCTCTGAAACAGGACACCCATCTGTTTGCGAGCGTCGAAAAGATCACTACGCGAAAGCTTCGGCAGGTTCTGGCCGTTGACCCAGACCTCACCGCTGCTCGGACGCAACTGTGCTCCCATCAGTCGCAGCAGCGTGGTTTTGCCACTGCCTGACGGCCCCATGATGCCGGTGACTTTGCCCCGGGGGATGCGGATGTCCACATTATTGAAGATGCTGCGCGTACCGCGTTTGAAGGACAAACCCTTCAATTCGACCGCGTAGGCGTTATCGGCACTCATCTAAACTCCTTGCGATGCAGCCTGTATCTCAGATGCCGCGTCCTTGACGAACGACACACTGTCTGGAGGGCCGAACAAGCGGCGAACTATAACACCGCTGCCGTACCGCGCCAAAGCTCCAACACGGCAAGCGTCAAACACGGAGAAATATTTCAGCGCCAGAGGAAATTTCCTGCATCGAATACGCCCCTGGCCAACACAGAAACCGAAGGACCGACGGCTTCTATAAACAAAGCGACGATGAAGCGTGAGGGTTTCCAACATTGCCGTTATAATCCCCGCCTTTTCACCAGACCGACCCTATTTCCGACATGACCGACGCCCGCGACCTGATTCAATCGGCACAGTGCACCATCCGCCTTGAAATAGAAGCAGTGGAAGGCTTGCTCGCGCATATAGACACAGATTTCGTCAGTGCCTGCGAGATGATCCTGGCCAGCAAGGGCCGCGTCGTCGTGGTCGGCATGGGCAAATCCGGGCACATCGGCAAAAAGATCGCAGCAACCCTGGCGAGCACCGGCACGCCTTCGTTTTTCGTGCACCCGGCCGAAGCCAGTCACGGCGACATGGGCATGATCACCAGCGATGACATCGTTCTGGCTCTGTCCAACTCCGGGACCACCGCCGAGATCGTGACCCTGCTGCCCTTGATCAAACGCCTGGGTATCAAGATGATCAGCCTGACCGGCAACCCGGATTCAACACTGGCCAAGGCAGCTGACGTCAATCTCAACGCACGGGTCGAAAAGGAAGCGTGCCCACTGAACCTCGCGCCGACCTCATCCACCACGGCCGCACTGGTCATGGGCGATGCACTGGCCGTCGCATTGCTCGATGCACGCGGCTTTACCGCCGAAGATTTCGCATTTTCCCACCCGGGCGGCGCACTGGGTCGTCGCCTGTTGCTCAAGGTGGAGCACGTCATGCACACCGGCAGCGAGCTGCCTCAGGTCGCACGGGGCACGCCATTGCGAGACTCGTTGATGGAAATGACCCGCAAGGGCCTGGGCATGACCGCCATCCTCGAAGCCGACGGACGTCTGGCCGGGATCTTCACAGACGGCGACTTGCGCCGCACACTGGACCGCGACATTGATCTGCGGCTTGCCACCATCGATGACGTAATGACCGTTCACGGCAAAACCGTGCGCGGAGATATTCTGGCTGCCGAAGCCCTGAAAATCATGGAAGACAACAAGATCGGGGCGCTGATTGTCGTGGACGAAAACGATCGCCCCGTGGGCGCTTTCAACCTCGGCGACCTTCTACGCGCAGGAGTGATGTGAATGAGCGTCAACATGAGCGAACTGATGCAACGCGGCAAACAGATCAAACTGGCGGTCTTCGACGTAGACGGCGTACTGACCGATGGCCGACTCTACTTTCTGGAAGACGGCAGCGAATTCAAGACGTTCAACACCCTCGACGGTCAGGGCATCAAGATGCTGATCAATTCCGGCGTTGCCACGGCTATCATCAGCGGTCGCAAGACTCCGGTCGTAGAACGTCGCGCGAAGAATCTGGGTATCGCTCATCTTTATCAGGGTCGCGAAGACAAGCTGGTGGTGCTCGACGAACTGCTTCAGCAGCTCAACCTGAGCTATGAGCAGGTCGCCTATCTAGGCGACGATTTGCCTGATCTGCCGGTCATTCGCCGAGTCGGCCTTGGCATGGCGGTCGCCAACGCTGCCGGATTTGTCCGCCAGCATGCCCACGGAACCACTCAGGCACGGGGCGGCGCAGGCGCTGCCCGAGAATTCTGCGAGCTTATCCTGAATGCACAGGGCAACCTCGAAGCGGCTCACGCCGCCTACTTATAGAAGCGCACTTATGCTGAGCAAAAGATTTCGTTCATTCCTGATTTTCGGTGTGCTGGCGCTGCTACTCGCTGCGGCCGGTTACTGGAACATCAGCCCGGAAAGCTTCATGGACCAGCCTAAAGCGGCCGTGGATGAAAGCGCCATCGACTACTATGCGATGAATGCCCACAGCATCCAGTACCTGCCAGACGGCTCCATGCAATACGATATGACCGCGGACAAGGTCGAGCACCTCAAGGCCACTGACGTGACCCTGATGACGACACCGGTTCTGCAGATGTTTCGCGGCTCCGAGTTCCCCTGGCATGTGCAGAGCGTACGCGCCGAGGTGTCTCCTGGCGGCGACCACGTAGAGCTGATCGACAAGGTTCGTATAAACCGCACCGATGAGAAGAACCGCACCACCATCATCACCAGCACCCGCATGACGGTCTTCCCTCAGAAGCAATATGCGGAAACCGCGCAACCCGTTAGAATCGACGGCTTTAATGGTGTGAGCACGGGTACGGGTATGAAAGCCTATCTAAAAGAAAGCAGGATACACCTGCTATCGAACGCAAGAGGACAGTATGAGGCTCCTTAAAACCCTCCCAATTTTGCTCGGCCTGGGCGCAGCACTGGGAAGCGTGAGTGCCTGGGCTCTGCCGAACGATCAGGATCAGCCTATCCGCATTCAGGCCGACGATGCTCAGCTGGACGACAAGCAAGGCATCGCCACCTACACCGGCAATGTGATCATCACCCAGGGCTCGATGAAGGTTACCGGCAACACCGTGACCATGACCCGCACTCCGGCTGGCGACATCGACGTCGTAACCTCGGTAGGCAATCTGGCCTACTTCGAGCAACTGCAAACCGCCGGCGACATCAAACCCGTACAGGGTTGGGGCGTCACGATTCAGTACCATGCACCGCAAAACCGCATCGTACTGATCGACAAGGCCAAGGTCATCGACAAAGACAGCAACGTCACCCAAGGCGAGAAAATCGTCTATGACACGGTCCGCAAGCTTGCCAGCGCCGGCCGCGCCACGGGCAGCAAGGTTACCGAGTCCCGCCCTCGCGTCGACATGGTGATTCAGCCGAAAAAGAAAACCGACCAGCAGAAGGCCCAGTAATGGCAACGCTGAAAGCCCAACACCTGGCCAAGGCCTACAAAAGCCGCCAGGTCGTACGTGACGTCAGCCTGTCCATCGACAGCGGCCAGATCGTCGGCCTGCTAGGCCCTAACGGTGCGGGCAAGACGACCTGTTTCTACATGATCGTCGGCCTGGTTCAGGCCGATCAGGGCCGGGTGCTGATCGATGAGCAGGACGTCAGCCACCAGCCGATGCACGGCCGCGCGCGTGCCGGTATCGGCTATCTGCCGCAAGAAGCGTCGATCTTCCGCAAACTGTCGGTTTCCGACAACATCATGGCCATTCTCGAGACCCGCAAGGAACTCGACCGCGCCGGGCGTCGCAAGGAACTGGAAAGCCTGCTGCAGGAATTCCACATCACGCATATCCGCGACAACCTGGGTATGAGCCTGTCGGGTGGCGAGCGACGCCGCGTGGAGATCGCTCGTGCCTTGGCGACGGCGCCAAAATTCATCCTGCTGGATGAACCGTTCGCCGGTGTCGATCCCATCTCCGTGGGCGACATCAAGCAGATCATCTACCATCTCAAGGCGAAGGGTATCGGTGTTCTGATCACCGACCACAACGTCCGGGAAACCCTCGACATCTGCGAAACAGCCTACATCGTGAATGATGGGCAACTGATCGCAGAGGGCGACGCTGAAACCATCCTGGCCAACCAGTTGGTCAAGGAAGTGTATCTCGGCCACGAGTTCCGCCTGTAATTGCGGCGATGACAAGGGGTTGGCCGGCGAACGCGACATGCGCCTCATCGCCAACCTCGCATTAATTGTCATCACACCCTAGGCAAACACTCCGGTTTCAGGCATATAATTTGCTTAAGTTGGCGCCTCGGCGCCCTAAGTAGTGGATGGCGCGCATATGCGCCGGCGAATAAGGTGTTAAGCCCCTGCCATGAAACCTTCGCTAGTCTTGAGAATGGGCCAGCAGCTGACGATGACACCGCAGCTGCAACAGGCCATCCGCTTACTCCAATTGTCGACGCTGGATCTCCAACAGGAAATCCAGGAGGCACTGGAGTCCAATCCCATGCTGGAGCGCCAGGAAGAAGGCGACGACTTCGATAACGTCGACCCGATGGCCGACAACATCGAGCAAAAGCCCAACCCTGACGTTCAGGAACCGACTTACCAGGAATCCGCCCCCACCGTCGACAATCTGGAAGACGGCGAGTGGAGTGAGCGCATACCCAATGAACTGCCGGTCGATACCGCCTGGGAAGACATCTACCAGACCAGCGCCAGCAGCCTGCCGAGCAACGACGATGACGAATGGGACTTCACTACCCGCACGTCCGTTGGCGAGAGCTTGCAGAGCCATCTGCTGTGGCAGTTGAATCTGGCGCCGATGTCCGACACCGATCGCCTGATCGCCGTTACGCTGATCGACTGCATCAACAACCAGGGCTACCTCGACGAGTCCCTTGAAGAACTGCTGGACGCCTTCGACCCGGAGCTCGATATCGAGCTGGACGAAATCGAAGCCGTGCTCCACCGCATTCAGCAGTTCGAACCGGCCGGTGTCGGCGCACGCACGCTGAGTGAATGTCTGCTGCTGCAATTGCGCCAGTTGCCCGCCAAGACCAAATGGCTTGCCGAGGCTCAGCGCCTGGTCAGCGATTACATTGACCTGCTGGGTAGCCGCGACTACGCGCAACTGATGCGCCGCATGAAGCTCAAGGAAGACGACCTGCGCCAGGTCATCGAGCTGGTGCAGAGCCTCAACCCACGCCCGGGTTCGCAGATCGAGTCGAGCGAAGCCGAATATGTGGTGCCGGACGTGATCGTCCGCAAGGACAACGAACGCTGGCTGGTCGAACTCAATCAGGAGGCCGTACCGCGCCTGCGGGTCAATCCGCAGTACGCCGGCTTCGTGCGCCGCGCCGACACCAGCGCCGACAACACCTTCATGCGCAACCAGTTGCAGGAAGCACGCTGGTTCATCAAGAGCCTGCAGAGCCGCAACGAAACCCTGATGAAGGTCGCGACCCAGATCGTCGAACATCAACGAGGTTTCCTTGAGTACGGCGACGAGGCGATGAAGCCGCTGGTACTGCATGACATCGCAGAAGCGGTGGGCATGCACGAGTCAACGATCTCGCGGGTGACCACGCAGAAGTTCATGCACACCCCTCGTGGTATTTATGAGCTGAAATACTTCTTTTCCAGCCACGTCAGCACTTCCGAAGGCGGCGAATGCTCCTCCACGGCCATCCGCGCGATCATCAAAAAACTGGTTGCCGCGGAAAATCAGAAAAAGCCGTTGAGTGACAGCAAGATCGCTGGTTTACTGGAGGCACAAGGCATTCAAGTGGCCCGTCGCACAGTCGCCAAATACCGCGAATCTCTAGGGATAGCGCCTTCAAGCGAACGCAAGCGATTGATGTAAAGGTCACGAGCCACAGCGTTCCAGTGGCAGGCATCCAAGCCTGCCTCTTAATGCACTGGCAACGAAGGAGAAGCTGTATGCAAGTCAACATCAGTGGACACCAGCTGGAAGTGACCAAGCCCCTGCGCGAGTACATCGAGCTGAAGCTGAAAAAGCTCGAAGGGCACTTTGACAAGATTACCAATGTGCAAGTGACGATGGCCGTCGAGAAACTCAAACAGAAGATCGAGGCCACACTGCATATCCACGGTGGAGAGGTCGTTGCCAATGCGGAGCATGACGACATGTACGCGGCAATCGACCTGCTCACTGACAAGCTAGACAGACAATTGCTCAAGCATAAGGAAAAGCAGCAAAGCATCCTCAAAGGTGCGGCAGCTCGCTGATACCCCTCATCCATGATCCGACTTGAAAATATCCTGACCCCTGGCCGTTCACTCGTGAACGTGCCAGGCGGCAGTAAAAAAGCTGTACTCGAAGAGATTGCCAAGATGATCGGGCAGCAGGTGCCTGAACTTAATCGGCAAACTGTCTATGAAAGCCTTATTGCCCGTGAAAAACTCGGCTCGACCGGGTTTGGCAACGGCATCGCCATTCCCCACTGCAGGCTTAAGGGTTGCGACTCTCCCGTCAGCGCAGTACTTCATCTTGAAAAACCTGTGGATTTCGACGCCATCGACGGCGCCCCGGTCGACCTGCTTTTCGTATTGCTCGTTCCCGAAGCTGCCACTGACGCACACCTTGAGTTACTGCGCCAGATCGCCAGCATGCTTGACCGTGCCGACGTTCGTGCAAGCCTGCGCGGTGCAAAAAGCAGCGATGAGCTGTACAACGTTGTGTTACACGTTCAGAACGGTCACTGATCATGCGCATGATCATCGTCAGCGGTCGTTCCGGCTCCGGCAAGAGCACGGCCCTCGATGTTCTTGAAGACAGCGGTTTCTACTGCGTCGATAACCTCCCTGCCGGCCTGCTCCCCGAGCTCGCCGAGCGTGCGCTAATCAATACAGAACTGGCCGAGCCATTGCTTGCGGTGTCGATTGACGCCCGCAACCTGCCAAGCCACCTGACCCGCTTCCCGCGCATGCTCGAAGAGGTTCGTAGTCGCCACATCCAGTGCGACGTGCTGTTCCTGGATGCCGATGAGTCAACCTTGCTCAAGCGTTTTTCCGAAACCCGCCGCCGCCACCCGCTGAGCAACACCACGCGCTCGCTGGCCGAAGCCATTCGTGACGAAAAAACCTTGCTCGGACCGATCATCGATCTGGCCGACCTGACCATCGACACTACACGCCTGAATCTCTATCAGCTGCGCGACACCCTCAAGCTGCGCCTGCTGAACAAGCCTGAGCCAGGCACGGCCTTCCTGATCGAGTCTTTCGGCTTCAAACGCGGCATGCCCGTGGACGCCGACCTGGTATTCGACGTTCGCTGCCTGCCCAATCCTTACTGGAAACCGGAGCTTCGTGAACAATCAGGACTTGACCAGCCCGTGGCCGAGTACCTGGCCTCGCAGCCGGACGTCGAGGAGATGTTTCAGGATATCTCTTCATACCTGACCAAATGGCTGCCGCGCTTCGCCGCCAGCAACCGCGCTTATGTCACCATTGCCATTGGCTGCACCGGCGGGCACCACCGCTCCGTCTACCTGACCGAACGCCTGGGTCAGGTCCTGCAACAATCGCTCAAGAATGTTCAGGTCCGTCACCGCGACCTAAGCTGAAAGGATCCCCAACGCGATGCCCGCTCAACAGATCACCATCATCAACAAGCTGGGCCTGCACGCCCGCGCCGCTGCCAAGTTCGTTGGTGTTGCCGGCAAATATCCCTGCCAGATCCGCGTCGGCCGCAGCCCGGACAGCATGGTCGACGGCAAAAGCATCATGGCCGTAATGATGCTGGCCGCCGGCAAGGGAACAGAAATTCATCTGTCCACCGAGGGCGATGACGAAGGCGCAGCGCTCGCGGGCCTGATCGAACTGATCAATAACAAGTTTGACGAGGGCGAGTGATCGCCCTCTACTCGCGCTTGCGGGCACAGTAAATTTCTTGAGTAATTCGACCGGCTTTTCGCACTCAAAGCCCTGATCGTCAACCAGCCCCCTCAAGCACGGACCAGCTTGGAAACGCTGCTGATACCGATTTTTCAGTAGCCATTACCTTTTGCCAGAGCTGATCGATGCCACTTTCCGCCGCCCTATCCTCCCCAGAACGTCGGTCCCGGCCGGAGCGGATGCTGATGTCCGGCAGCGTGCTGGCGGTGGTGGCGATTCTGCTGATTGTCACCTCGCTACTGATTCGCGAGTACGGGAACGCGACCGAAACGGCGGTGCGTTCGGCCAACAACGTGGTGCAGTTGATTGACGCCGATGTGCAGCGCAATGCCGACCTTTACGACACCTCACTCAAAGGCATGATTTCCGCCTGGCAGGACCCGGAGGTGCGGTCGATCTCGCCGCAATTGCGCCAGCAAGTATTGTTTGATCGCTCGACTGCAGCGCCCTACAAGGGTGATCTGGTGATCATGGATGAGACGGGCGCGATCGTGGCCGACTCCGTGTCTATCATCCCCAGAGAGGACAACTTTTCCGACCGGCCCAGCTTCGCCAGACATCGCGAAAGCGCATCTCTGGATCTACTCGTAGACGGACCGTTCAAGGCGCGCTGGGGATTCAAGGATTGGTGCATCAGTTTCAGCCGCCGCATTCCCTCGCCTGATGGGAAATTCGTCGGTGTCGCCAGCGCCTCCATGCGACTTTCATACTTCAAACGCCTCCTCAGAACGCTCGACGTCGGCCAGGGCAGCACCATTGGCCTGGTGACCACCGAAGGCCTGCTGTTGGCGCGACAGCCCGATCCGGGAAATCAGGACTACATTGGCAGGGACTTCAGCCGCCTGCCCAACTTTCAGCGGATTCTCAAGGAAATCAATGGCAGCTTCAGCGCCACCTCAGACCTCGATGGCATTCAGCGTCTCTACACATTTTCCCGCGTAGGAGACCTGCCGCTGATCGTGGTCATCACGCAGTCGAGGAACGAGGTCTACGCCGTCTGGAAGCGCAACGCACTATTGGTGGCGAGCGCAACCGGAGTTCTCTGCCTGGGTATTCTCTGGCTGTCCTATCTGCTCGGCAAGCAGTTGCGTTTGCGCCTTCAGGCCGAGCGAGAGCTGGCCGAACTGGCCTCGACAGACGGCTTGACCGGGTTGGCCAATCGACGCCATCTTGATTACGTGATGAATCAGGAATGGTCCCGCGGCATGCGCTCAGGCAAATCGCTGTCGCTGCTCATGATCGATGTCGACCACTTCAAGGCGTTCAATGATCGCCACGGGCATCACGGCGGGGACGTTGCGTTGCGCAATGTTGCGCGGACGCTGGCTGCATCCATTCGCCGACCAGGCGATTTGGCCGCACGTTACGGTGGGGAGGAGTTTTTAGTGGTGTTGCCGGAAACCGATCTACAGGGCGCTCGCGTCATCGCGGAAAAAATCAGGGTAGCCATCGAAGCGCTTCCACCCTTCGCCGGGGATCGGCAATCTGTCACGGTCAGTATCGGTATCGCCTGCCAGCGGCCAGCTTCCGGGCTCAAGCCATCACAGCTGTTCGATGACGCAGACAAAGCGCTTTATCAAGCCAAGCGCAATGGGCGCAATCGCGTCGAGCTCGCTGTCGAGCACGTTATCCAGACGTAAAAAAACGCCAGACTGGCTGGCGTTTTTTCACTTAAGAACGGGCTGATCAGCTCGCTCTACGCACGCTGTCACGCAGTGCTTTGACTTTGTCGTGGTTGGCCTGGACACCGGTCAACTGGCGTTGAATCAGGGTCACAACATTGGCAGGCAAGCCTTTTTCGACGGCCTTCTGCTGTGCGTCTTTGTAAGCCTTGAGCGCATGGTCTTCACCGCGCTCTACTTCATTCAGTACGGCCTCATCGCTTTTGCCGGTGACCGCCGCTTTCAGTTCGACCCACATGCGATGCACCGCACCGCTTGCGCTGGAAGAGTCTTCCGGATCGCCGCCCAGTGCGCGCACTTCGGCTTGAAGCTCACGCACGGCTGTTGCGCATTCTGAAGAACGAGAAAGGAAGTACGCTTTGATCTCAGGGTTCTTGATGTCTTCGGCGCTGGTGTGAAAACCTTTCTCGCCGTCTTTGCTGGTTTCGATCAGATCATTCAGTACCGAAACCGCTTCTTTGTTGATATCTGTCATTTTGCTATTCCTTTCTGGCAGGTTGATAGAAAGAGTTGAGTCACGAAAACATTCGATAGAGTGACTATTGCACCCCGCATGCCAGCTTTTTGCATCAGTTAATATCTTTATTTATCAATAGCTTATATTTAGCAAGAGACAGTTCCATCTCGCTTTATGCATGATCTGCAGGTTGGCGCACATGCAGAATGCACGTATCTTCCAAGTTCATTAAAAACGACCAACGGCGGCAGCATGAATCCAGAGAAACTCAAACTTCTGGTCACTCGAGAAATGCCCTACGGCAAATACAAGGGGCGCCTGCTGGCCGATTTGCCGGGGGATTACCTGAACTGGTTTGCCCGCAAGGGATTCCCAACCGGAGAGCTGGGCAGCCTTCTCGCACTAATGCATGAGATAGATCACAACGGTCTTTCAGCACTGCTCGATCCACTGCGCACGCGGCCACGCGAACCCCTGCGTGAAAGCGCTCTGAAAACGCCTATTCGCTTTTCTTGAATTTACCGACCGAATGAGTGGCCTGATGACCAGTGTTCAAACTGCTGTAACGGATTCTGCAATCGAACGAGCCCGGGATGAGGCGTTCTGGCGAAACGTCGCCGGCCAATACGACGTGGAACCGGGGCCCATCAACTTTGAACACGGCTATTTCGGGCGCATGACCCGAGAAGTGCTGAAAACCTACGAACACCATTTGGCCTACGTCAATCGCAGCAATTCGGTGTACGTGCGCCAGCGCTTCGATACCGACGACAGCGAAATCATCCGCGCCGATCTGGCCGGGCTTCTGGAAGTCTCTGCGCAGGAAATTGCGCTCACCCGCTGCGCGTCGGAATCCCTGCAATCGCTGATCCGCAATTACAACGGCCTGCAGCCCGGCGATCAGGTGTTGATCAGCGATCTGGACTACAACAGTGTGCAGACTGCCATGCGCTGGCTGGGGAAAAATCGCGGGGTCGAAATCATCGAAATAACCCACGCACATCCAGCAAGCTACGACTCGCTGCTTCAAACCTATCGTGACGTTTTTGCTGCACATCCCCGGCTCAAGTTGATGGCACTGACCCACGTCACCCACCGCACCGGGTTGGTAATGCCAGTGCGGGCCATCGCGGCGGCAGCAGCAGAGCACGGGATTGACGTCATCCTCGATGGCGCCCATGCCTTGGGGCAGTTGGATTTCAATCTTTGCGAGCTGGGCGTCGCCTTCGCGGGGTTCAATCTGCAGAAATGGATGGGCGCGCCGTTAAGCCTTGGGTTTATTTATGTGAAGCGGGATCGGATATCCGCGATAGATCCGGACATGGGTGACAGGCGCTACGCCCGCGACGACATCCTGGGCCTCGCCCCTTATGGCACACCCAATATTCCGGCACTGATGACGCTGCCCAAGGTTTTCGCCGAACATCGCGAGATGGGGGGTTCCGCCGTAAAGGGGGCGCGTCTGGCGTATCTGCGGGATCTCTGGGTTCGCGAAACTCGCCAGATAGAAGGCATCGACGTGCTCACCCCGGATGATCCCCGCCTCTACTGCGGCATCACCTCATTTCGCTTCAGTCGTCACGCTGATCAGCAGCGCATGACCCAGCAGCTACTGGATGAGCACGGCATCTTTGCGGTGGCACGAGACGGATCGGCGTGCGGACCTTGCATCCGCATCACGCCAGGCTTCATCACTTCTGCCGATGACGTCGCAAGGCTGACCGAAGCCCTGCGGGCGTTGGCGTGATTGGCGCAGTGCGATGAGCTGTAGCAAAAAATGCGACGCCCTTTGGGAGGGGCGTCGCCAAAGCTTCATGAAAAGCGAACTACAAAGGAGCGATAAAGATACCCGGGCGAATTGGAGCAAATGCGGTACATATTTATCGCCCTCAAATTTATCTTTATTACCCTCAAAAAAAGGGCAAAAAAAACGGCGTTCCCGACCAAGGAACACCGTCAAACAGCCATGCAACAACGACTTCTGTAGCGGCGCCCCAAGGCGCTGAATTCATCATCTGACGATGATTAGACCACCCCCGTCATGAACGGGAGCTGTCGGAGATCAACCCGCCGGGCGCGTGAAGCAATTCTTTTAATCAAACAGCTTCATTCAATCAAACAGCTTCAGTCGAACAGCGCGATCGCTTCGGCAGTCGCTTCAGTGATTCGACCCCAGTCACCATTCTTGACCCAGGCGTTGTCGATCATCCAGGTACCGCCGACGCACATCACGTTCGGCAGGGCCATATAACTTTTCAGATTGGCCGCGCTGACGCCGCCAGTAGGGCAGAAACGCACTTCCGGGAATGGACCGCCCAGCGCCTTGATCGCGCCGACGCCGCCGCTGATCTCGGCCGGGAACAGCTTGAACCGGCGGTAGCCCAGTGCATAACCGATCATGATCTCCGAGGCACTGCTGATACCTGGCAGCAGCGGCAGTTCGCTCTGCGCGCCAGCTTCCAGCAGATCCTGAGTGCTGCCTGGGGTGACGATGAATTGCGAGCCGGCTTCTTCCGCCGCCTTGAGCATGTTGCGGTCCAGAATGGTGCCAGCACCGACACACAGTTCAGGACGCGCATCACGCAGGATGCGGATGGCTTTCAGGCCGAATTCGGAGCGCAGGGTAATTTCCAGCGCGTTCAGGCCGCCTGCCGCCAGCGCGTCGGCCAGGGGCAGCACGTCCTGTTCGCGTGCGATGGTGATGACCGGCAGAATCTTTGCTTTTTTGCAGAGTTCGTCGATCTGGGCAATCTTGCTCGCCATGCTATTCAACGGCTGTTTCACTTGGGTATTTTCCATGGCGGCTGATCCTTTGCTTATGGGCACCAGTAGATCTCTAAAGACGGGTTAAGGAACGCACGGACCGGCATTTCGGCGAGATCATCGCCTGCCAGCGCCTTGCGCAGGGTTTCAAGTTTTGCCTGCCCGGAAACGGACAGGATCGGTGTCGTTGCCGACGCCAACAGGGAACGCGTCATGGTCAGACGCTGATGAGGGATGCTCGGTGCCAACATCGGAAGGCAACGGCGGTCGCTGTCCAGATCCAGCGCCTCGGCAAGATTCGGGCTGTCAGGGAACAGCGACGCAGTGTGGCCGTCATCCCCCATGCCCAGCACCAGGACGTCAATCTTCGGCAGTTCTTTCAACGCTTCATCCGTGGCTGCCGCTGCTTCGTCCAGCGTCGTGGTCGGGCGATACAGGCTGAAAAAACCCGCCTCGGCCGCCGGGCCTTGAAACAGGAATCGCTTGAGCAGGCCGGCATTACTGTCGGCGTGCTCGGTCGGCACCCAGCGTTCATCCGCGAGACTGATGACCACCTTCGACCACTGAATCGGCTTCTGCGCCAGCGCCTGGAAAAACGCTACAGGGCTCTTGCCGCCAGACACCACCAGCGTCGCGACGCCGTGTGCATTGTTTTCGATGGCCGCGCTCAAACGCTCGGCCACATGGTCCGCCAGCGCATTGGCCAAGAGTTCGGGGTTATCGAATTCCGAGGTTTTCAGACCAGCCGGAAATTCAAGTTCACATATCGCCATACCAAGACCTCCCGTCACGAGTAATAAGCGCAATGGAACTCATAGGGCCCCAGGAGCCCGCTGCGTAAGGCTTGGGCGCATCGCCCGCCTTCTTCCAGCCTGCGATCAGCTGGTCGCACCACTGCCACGCATACTCGATCTCATCTTTGCGGACAAACAGGTTCTGATTGCCACGCATGACCTCCAACAACAACCGCTCGTAGGCGTCCGGGATGCGGGCGCTGCGGTAGGCGTCGGAGAAGCTCAGTTGCAAGGGGTTGCTGCGCAATTGCATGCCTTTGTCCAGCCCCTGGTCCTTGGTCATCACTTGCAGCGAAATACCTTCATCTGGCTGCAGGCGGATGATCAGGCGGTTGCTGATCTGCATCCGCTGTTCAGGGGCGAAGATGTAGTGCGGCGGTTCCTTGAAGTGGATCACGATCTGCGACAGCTTCTGCGGCATGCGCTTGCCGGTACGCAGATAGAACGGAACCCCGGCCCAACGCCAGTTACGGATATCGGCACGAATGGCAACGAACGTTTCGGTGTCGCTCTGGGTGTTGGAGTTCTCCTCTTCCAGATAACCGGGAACCGGTTTGCCTTCGCTGTAACCGGCGATGTACTGCCCACGCACCACTTGGGTCGCCAGGCGTTCCGGAGTGAACGGCGCCAGCGCCTTGAGCACTTTTACCTTTTCATCGCGGATGCTGTCGGCGGACAGATCGCTGGGTGGGTCCATCGCAATCAGGCACAACAACTGCAGCAGGTGATTCTGAATCATGTCGCGCAATTGGCCAGCCTGATCGAAGTAGCCCCAACGGCCCTCGATCCCTACTTTCTCCGCCACAGTAATCTCGACGTGGGAAATGTAGTTCTGATTCCATTGGGTTTCGAACAGGCTGTTGGCAAAACGCAGTGCGATAAGGTTCTGCACTGTGTCCTTGCCCAAATAGTGGTCGATCCGGTAAACGCGGTTTTCCGGCAGGAACTTGGCCACCGCGTCGTTCACACGACGTGAAGACGCAAGGTCGTGTCCGATGGGTTTTTCCAGCACGGCACGGGTGCGATCGGTCAGACCGACCAGCGCCAGGTTTTCACAGATCGCGCCGTACACCGAAGCCGGTGTGGCGAAGTAGGCGATCATGGTTTGCGCGTCGCCCACTTCTTCGGCCAGCGCGACGTAATCGTCGCCCTTGAGGAAATCCACGTGCAGGTAACTCAGGCGCGCCTGAAAACGCTCCACGTGTTCAGTTTCAAGCTGGGCTTCGGGGACGAAGCGACGCAGGCTCTTGTCGATATAAGCCAGATGCTCCTGGGGAGTACCGGGCTCACGGGCCAAGGCAAGGATTCGGGTCTCGGCATGCAGCAGTCCAGCACGGTCCAGCTGGTACAACGCAGGAAACAGTTTGCGCACAGCCAGGTCGCCCAGGGCGCCGAACAAGGCAAATGTGCACGGTTCAACCGTAATCGAGAGCATAATGTTGGTTCTTTTATCAAGTTAGGCTACAAATACCTTTTTTAAAGGCGTTACTCAAGGCCAAATGTAGTAATAACCACAACATTTCTTCAGAAACCACATTACAGTGGTGATCACCACAGGCCCTCAGTACGATAGGCCACCTTTGCTACAGGCTAAAGGCCCCAATGAGCACCTTTTTGATAAAGGCCCGCAGATCAGCCTGTTGCAGCTTTATAAGAAGGACTTTGAATGGACCGCGTACGCAATCTTCTGGAGCAGATCCAGAGCCGTCTTGAAGAACTGAACAAGGCCGAGCGCAAGGTCGCCGAGGTCATTCTGAGCAACCCTCAGCAGGCGACGCGCTTCAGCATCGCCGCGCTGGCGCAGGCCGCCAAGGTCAGCGAGCCGACGGTCAACCGCTTCTGCCGCTCGTTCGACGTCAGCGGCTATCCCGAACTCAAACTGCAGCTGGCGCAGAGCCTGGCCAGCGGCGCCGCCTATGTCAGCCGTGCGGTGGAGGCCGACGACAATCCCGAGGCCTATACCCGCAAGATCTTCGCCAGCGCCATCGCCTCGCTGGACAGCGTCTGCCAGGTGCTAGACCCGAATCTGATCAGCAAGGCTGTTGATCTATTGATTCAGGCGCGGCAGATTCACTTTTTCGGCCTCGGCGCCTCGGCACCGGTGGCGCTGGATGCTCAGCACAAGTTCTTCCGCTTCAATCTGGCCGTAACCGCCCATGCCGACGTGCTCATGCAGCGCATGCTGGCGTCGGTGGCGCATACCGGCGAGTTGTTCGTGATCATTTCCTACACCGGCCGCACCCGCGAACTGGTGGAAGTGGCACGCCTCGCTCGGGAAAACGGCGCATCGGTACTGGGATTGACAGCCGCTGATTCGCCATTGGCCAAAGCCAGCACGCTCAGCCTGAATATTCCACTGCCAGAAGACACCGACATCTATATGCCGATGACGTCGCGGATCATTCAACTGACGGTGCTCGACGTACTTGCCACGGGCATGACCCTGCGCCGTGGGGTGGATTTCCAGCCGCACTTGCGCAAGATCAAGGAAAGCCTCAACGCCAGCCGCTATCCGGTGGATGATGAGTTGAATTGACGGTCAATGCACCAAATGCGCCTGCAGGCTCAACCGGGCCTGCTGCCCTGGCGCAAGACTCAGGCAATCGTCCACACCGGACACCGCTTCAACCCGCAGAAAACCCATCGCTTCGCTGCCGCCCACGCCCAGCAATGGCCGACTCCCCGGATGCCAGATGGCGGTATTGAGGCTGTCTCGCGTGTCGATGCTCAAACGTCGCTGCCAGGCCGCATCCTGCAATTCCAGCCGACCGGCATGATCGAAGACCCTCTGACAGCTGCCCAGAACGCGTAACTCGCCCTTTTGCTCACAGGCACTGCGACTGATCCCGTCATAGCCCTGAGCGCCATCCAGCCCCTCCAGCGCCACGTCCGCGATATCGCTGATGCGCCAGTAAGCATGCAACGCATGACCAAACTGGCAAGGCTCGCTGTCCTCATGTTGCGTTTCCAGGCGCAGGTCCATGCCCTGCCCCAGTTCGGCGTAGAGATCGGCCTGCCAATCCCACAGCGACAGGCGCCAGTGCAGCGACACACCTTCGTCGCGCTCCTGACTCTCGATCAGCTTCCAGTCGAGCAAACGGCCCCAGCCATTGGCCGGCCAGCCGCCTTCGCCGGGATGACGCCCCACCCAAGGCCAGCAAACGGGGACGCCACCGCGGATCGCACCTACCTGCGGCCACTGCGAGGCGCACCACAACCAAGGCTTCTGACCGGTCGGTTGAAAGTGCAGCAGCTGTCCGCCCTGGCGGCTGAACACGGCCTGACATTGCGGGTGATTGATGACCAGCACATCACGCAGTTGGTAACGCTCCCACTGGAAGGTTGGCTGCGGCCTTGCGCAGGTGAAGAAGCGTTGCAGAGGATGCTCGAGCGGTCCTGTGTCACCGATGGCCATTGCTGTCTCGTGTCAGAGAGTTGATTCGTGCTGCTAGAGGTCGGTGTTGCCTGCAACCTATTTTGATCCAAAAAAAACGCCCCGAAACCGGAGCCAGTACCACACAAAAAAAACGGGCAGCCAGGCTGCCCGTAAAGCACACACGACCCTTGATCGTTTGTGAAGCACATCAGAGAGAGATGTGCGGAGGAGCGGTCCGCACAACGGTGTAGCGTTTAGAACTTGGACTGAATCTTCAGACCGGCAACCAGAGCGTTGTCAGCTTCGGTCACACCACCTGGGTTCTTCACGTACTGCAAGTTCGGACGCACGGTCAGCCAGTCGGTGACGTGGAAGCCGTAGTAGATTTCCGAGTTGTATTCGCTGGTCTGAACCGGCTGGAACAGTGGATCGTCGTAATCGGTCGCACCGTTGAACGCGTTCTGTTCACGCTGAGCGTCACGAATGTCGTCGTTCACGTGGATGTGAGCGATACCGATACCGATGTCATCCTTCGGACGGGCATCGAACGGGCCTTTGTAGACGAAACCGATCTGCTGGTAGCTGTCGACGAAGTTGGTGGCTTTGTCATGCACAGTGGCGTTGGCGAAGATGCTCAGACCACGCGATGCGTCACCGTTGTGGCTGGTCAGCTGTTGCTGAGCCACGACCCACCAGCCGTGCTTGTCCTTGTGAGACTTGAAGTCACCGCCGAAGATGCGCTGGTTCTGACCATCTGTGTTTTCAGCCACGTCATCGGCACTTGGCGAGCTGAGGTAGTAACCCACGCGGTATTCGCCTGGCAGCGAGTTGACGCTCGGGGACCACACCAGTTCCACCGGAACCACGGTGCCTTTGGCGCCGCTGCCGCTGAGCTTGAAGCTGTTGCCGGTTTCCAGATACGAAGGGTTCTGCTCGTAGACACCGATCTGGGCGAAGACTTCCGGCGTGATGTTGTACTTCACACGCAACGCCCACTGGCTGACTGGCCAGTTGTACCAGGTGTTCACGTAGTTACCCACTTGCGAACCGCAGAACGACAGGTTCTGGAAGTCGCATGGGAAGCTGTTGAAGTCCTCACCCTCACCGAAACGACCGACCTTGATGTCCAGGGCGCCGTCGAAGTACTTCTGCTTGACCCACATCTGCGTCAGACGCCAGGTCTGACCACGACCCCAGACTTCTTGCGAGGAGCTGAGGGTGCCGGCGCGCGGATCGCTGATCCGGTCGTTGGAAATGTTGTTACCGCTACGCTCGGTGATCGCCAGCTTGAATTCCGCATCATGCCAACCGAGGATTTTCTGCAGATCCATCTGCACGCCGAACGCGAACTGGTCGCTGTAGCGGCCGGTCGTGTCGTCGTTGTAGCCGCCATTGAGGTTGGAGCCTGCCTCACCTACGTACTCGATGGGGAAGTCATAACCCTTGTCGTACAGTTCCTGGCGCAGACCGCCCCAGTCGCCGGTAAGGTGTTCGCTGGCTTTGAAAGGCTCCATCGCGGAGGCCGTTCCGGACAACGTCAACGCACTGAGAACCGACAACCCACCGATAAGCTGAAACTGGTTAAGCGATTTGCCTGTTACCTTCTTCATCCCTTAAATCCTCGTTTTATTGTTATTAGCTTTAAACAGCGTTGTAACCACTTGCTTCGTGTGCCTGACGGGCCTTTTTTACGGCAGAAATCAACCCGTCAGATGTGCTCGTCGACGCAGTGCTCCTGCGTGCGGGATCAGTTGCGGTTGAGCCGCGTGACGTTCCCCATGCTTTCAGCGGCCTGCGACTTTCCCAATGCCCCCAGACGTTCACCGGTCTTGGCGTCGAACAGCAACACCTTGCTCGGATCGAACTGCAGGGTCAGGGTTTCCCCCACCGCTGGCGCGACATCCGGCGCCAGGCGGCAGCAAACCTTGCTCTCGTTCAAAGTAACGAAGACCAGCGTGTCCGGACCGGTCGGCTCGGTGACTTGCACCTCGGCGCGAATGGTCGGCATTCCTGCAGTTTCACCGGACGCTAGCACGATCTGTTCAGGGCGAAGGCCCAGAATCACCTCACGGTCTTCAAGCCCTGCATCGCTCATGCTCATCGGCAATTCGCAACGCGCCTGACCGCTGTCCAGCAGCGCCACCAGACGACCGTCCTTGCGTTGCAGGCGCAGGGGAATGAAGTTCATCGGCGGCGAACCGATGAAGCTGGCGACGAACAGGTTGGCCGGATCGTTGTAAATCTGTTTAGGTGTACCGAACTGCTGAATGATGCCGTCCTTCATGACCGCCACTTTGTCGCCCAGGGTCATCGCTTCGATCTGGTCGTGGGTCACGTAAACCGTGGTGGTCTTCAGGCGCTGGTGCATCAGTTTCATTTCGGTGCGCATCTCGACCCGCAGCTTGGCGTCGAGGTTGGACAGAGGCTCATCGAACAGATAGATCTTCGGACGACGCGCCAGTGCACGGCCCATGGCCACACGCTGTTGCTGACCACCTGAAAGCTGGCCCGGCTTGCGATTGAGCAGATGCTCGATCTGCAGCAGCTTGGCGACCCGAGCGACTTCTTCGTCGATGGCCGACTGGCTCATCTTGCGAATCTTCAGACCGAATTCGATGTTTTCGCGAACACTCATGGTCGGGTACAGCGCGTACGACTGGAACACCATGGCGATGTCGCGATCTTTCGGGCTCATGCCGCTGACGTCCTGATCGCCGATCATGATCGCGCCGCCGGTAATGTTTTCCAAGCCCGCGATGCAGTTCATCAGGGTCGACTTACCGCAGCCCGAAGGACCGACCAGGATCAGGAATTCGCCATCCTTGATCGACAGTTCGATGTTCTTCAGGGTGTCCGGCAGGCCGGCCCCGTAAGTCTTGTTTACATTGCGAAGTTCGAGCGTTGCCATGATTACCCCTTGACTGCGCCGGCCGTCAGCCCGCGCACGAAATACTTGCCGGCGACCACGTAGACCAGCAGGGTCGGAAGACCCGCGATCATCGCTGCCGCCATATCCACGTTGTATTCCTTGACCCCGGTACTGGTGTTGACCAGGTTGTTCAGCGCCACCGTAATGGGCTGCGAATCACCGCTGGAGAACACCACACCGAACAGGAAGTCGTTCCAGATCTGAGTGAACTGCCAGATCAGGCAGACCATGATGATCGGGGTCGACATCGGCAGAATGATCCGCCGAAAAATGGTGAAGAAACCGGCACCGTCCAGGCGCGCGGCTTTGACCAGCGCATCGGGAATGCTGACGTAGTAGTTACGGAAGAACAGCGTGGTGAACGCCAGGCCGTAGACCACGTGAACGAACACCAGCCCCGTAGTGGTACTGGCCAGGCCCATCTTGCCCAGCGTGAAAGAGGCTGGCAGCAGGACGGTCTGGAACGGCAGGAAGCAACCGAACAGCAGCAGGCCGAAGAACATCTGCGAACCGCGGAAGCGCCACATCGACAGCACGTAGCCGTTCAACGCACCGATCGCGGTGGAGATCAGCACCGCCGGAACGGTGATCATGATCGAGTTCCAGAAGTAGCCTTTTACCGTGGCCCAGGCCTTGACCCAGCCGATGCCGGTGACTTCGGCCGGCCAGCTCAGCAGGTTGCCGGTGCCAATGTCTTCAGGCGATTTGAAGCTGGTGAGCAGCATCACTACCAGCGGAATCAGGTAGATCAGCACCGCGCCGATGAGCACGGCATAGATCGCGATCCGGCTCAGGCTGATGGAAGGTTTGGCGGCGAGACTAGTCATTGCGCTTGGTCCTCAGCTCGGAATACAGGTAAGGCACGAGGATGGCGAGAATCGCACCGAGCATCAGAATTGCACTGGCCGAGCCCATACCCATCTGGCCACGGCTGAAGGTGAACGAGTACATGAACATCGCAGGCAGATCGGATGAGTAGCCCGGGCCGCCAGCAGTCATGGCAGCGACCAGGTCGAAGCTCTTGATCGCAATGTGCGCCAGAATCATCACCGCGCTGAAGAACACCGGACGCAGGCTTGGCAGCACCACTTTCCAGTAGATCTTGGGCATGCTTGCGCCATCGATCTGGGCCGCACGAATGATGGATTGATCCACGCCACGCAGGCCGGCGAGGAACATCGCCATGATAAAGCCCGAGGCTTGCCACACCGCAGCGATCACCAGGCAGTAAACGACGCGGTCAGGATCGATCAGCCAGTCCAGACGGAAGCCTTCCCAGCCCCAGTCACGCAGCAGTTTGTCCAGGCCCATGCCCGGGTTGAGCAGCCACTTCCAGGCAGTACCGGTGACGATCATCGAGAGCGCCATCGGGTACAGGTAAATGGTGCGAATGAAGCCTTCACGACGAATGCGCTGATCGAGGAACACTGCCAGCATTACGCCGACCACCAGGCTGATGCCGATGAACATGCCACCGAACACCGCCAGATTCTTGCTCGCGACCCACCAACGGTCGTTGTCGAACAGGCGTGCATATTGCGCCAGACCCACGAATTTGTAGGTCGGCAGGAAAGTCGAGTTGGTGAACGACAGTACGAACGTCCACAGGATATAGCCGTAGAAGCCCACCAATACGATGAACATGCTTGGCGCCAGCACCAGTTTGGGTAGCCAGCGCTGCAGTGCATCGAACGGCGAGGCTTTGCTGAACACAGCAACAGAACTCATTGGAAGCATCCACTTTGAAACGGTCAGGTCCAGGCCACAGTCGTGCGTGAAACCGGATGAGACGGTTTCATCAGCACGAACTGCGGCTGGGGTTTACGTATTGCGCGAAACGACTGCCTGGTGCCTGCTTACTTCGCCGACTTGATCGCCGCAGCAAGTTTCTTCGCAGTGCTGGCCGGGTCGGCTTGCGGGTCGTTGATGTAGTTGGTCACGACATCGAAGAACGCGCCTTGAACAGCCAGCGTGGTCGCCATGTTGTGCGCCATGCTTGGCTGCAGGCCACCGGTCTTGGCGTCCTCCAGGAAGTCCTTGGCGGCGGTCTGGGCGCACGAGTCAAAACCGTACTTGCCCATGTCGCTCAACATGTCGTTGCGAACCGGGATCGAGCCCTTGTTGATGCTGAAGACTTTCTGGAAGTTTTCACCCAGTACGACTTTGGCGATGTCCTGCTGACCGGCAGCAGTGCCCGCGTCTTTCTGCTTGAACACGGCAAGGGAGTCGATGTTGTAGGTGAAGGCCTTCTCGGTGCCCGGGAAGGCTACGCATTCATAGTCCTTGCCCGCGACTTTCTTGGCAGCGGTCCACTCGGACTTGGCCCAGTCGCCCATGATCTGCATGCCGGCCTTGCCGTTGATGACTTTGGCGGCTTCCAGGTTCCAGTCCTGGCCTTTGCCGTCGACGTCCATGTAGGTCGCGACTTTCTTCAGCTCGGTCAGGGCCTTGACCATTTCCGGACCGGTCAGCGCGCCGTTATCCAGATCGACCAGGGCTTTTTTGTAGCCATCGGCGCCCATCACCGAAAGCACGACGGCTTCGAAGACGGTGCTGTCCTGCCAAGGCTGACCGCCGTGGGCCAGTGGGATGAAGCCGGCTTTCTTGAGCTTGTCGCCCGCGGCGTAGAATTCTTCGAGGGTGGTCGGGGCTTTTTCGATGCCAGCTTTCTTGAAGACTTCAGGGTTGATCCACAGCCAGTTGACGCGGTGAATGTTCACCGGCACGGCCACGTAATCACCGTCGTACTTCACGGTATCGGAGACTTTCTTGTCCAGCAGGCTGTCCCACTTTTCCTGCTTGGCAACGTCCTTCAGGACATCGGTGTCAAGCAGGCCGGTAGAGGCCCATTCCTGGATGTCGGGACCTTTGATCTGAGCAACGCCAGGCGGGTTGCCAGCCACAGCGCGGCTCTTGAGAACCGTCATCGCGGTCGCACCGCCGCCGCCAGCGACAGCGCCGTCTTTCCAGGTGAATCCGTCTTTTTCAACTTGAGCCTTGAGCACATCGACAGCCGCTTTTTCGCCACCGGAAGTCCACCAGTGGACGACTTCGACAGTGCCTTTGGAATCAGCGGCCATGGCGCTCAGAGGGAACAACGAGGCGAGAGAAACGAGTGCTGCGAGACGGGTAATCGAATTCATCTATTTAACCTTTATTGTTGTTATGCATGAGCAAGTCTTGGCGCTTGCGCTGCATGGATTCTAAACAACGTGCTAGAGCGGACGGTAACGAAGGGATGCGCGAATGTCACCGGACGGTTACATGAAGAAAAACGTTTGCGACCGCGTTATCTGAACGCCAAACGAGCTGTAGCCGTCCGGCTGACGGCGCTAGCGATTATCGAGGACACCACTGTCGGCAAGCCGTGCTGCCAACGTGCTGCCAAAGCGTTGCGCACAAGGCTGAAAGGCCGGGTTATTCCACACCGCGCGGCAGATACAGCGTGACCCGCAGCCCGCCCTCGCGCAGGTTCTGCAGCGTCACCTCACCGCCGTGGCTGTGGGCAATGTTTCGGGCAATCCCCAGGCCCAGGCCGTAGCCCTGCTGCTGTTTGCCGGCCAGACGAAAATGCGGTTCGAACACCTGTTCCAGCCTTTGTTCAGGCACGCCAGGCCCCTCATCCTCGACATGCAGCACGAACGCCTCGGCATCGTCTTCAATGTACAGGTGCGCTTTGTCACCGTATTTGATGGCGTTATCGATCAGGTTGCCCATACAGCGTCGCAGTGCCAGCGGTTTGCCGTAAAACATCGACATCGCTTTGCCTTTCAGCGTTACTTTGCCGCCGCCATTGGGCCCCAGATACGGCTCGATCAGGCAGTCGAGCGCGTGATTGAGATCCACAGGCTCGATGTTCTCGTGGATGTCGGTGTCCTTAACGCATTGCAGCGCCCCCTTGACCAGCAGCTCGAGCTCGTCGAGATCGCGGGTGAATTTGAACTGCATTTCCTCGTCTTCCAGCAGCTCGACGCGCAGACGCAAGCGTGTGATCGGCGTGCGCAGATCGTGGGAAATGGCGCTGAACAACTGCCCACGCTCGGTCAGATAACGGCTGATGCGATCACGCATGGTGTTGAAGGCCCGAGTCACTTCGATCACTTCGCTGCCGCCCCCCTCCACCACCGGCTCGACATCTGCCCCCAGCGACAGATCCCGCGCAGCCCGGGCCAGGCGTTTGAGCGGACCGCTCTGCCAATGCACCAGCAGGCCGATGAACACCAGCAGGAAGATGCTCGTCAGGCCGATGAACCAGACCTGCTGCGACGGCAGGCCTTCCTCTTCGAGCATGGTGTACGGCTCAGGCAACAGCGAAGCGATGTACAGCCATTCACCGGGTGACAGCTCGATCTGCGTCACCAGAACCGGCGGATTCACCGGCTCCAGCGTCAATGCGTAATGGGCCCAGGAACGCGGCAGTTCATCGAGCTTCAGGCCGCTGTTGAAGATGCGCAGATCCTCGGGACGCACGAAGCGAACCAGGATGTCCGGGTCGGCCCCAAGGTTCTGCCGCAGCACCTGCCCGACTACGTTGATCACCGCTGACTTGCGCACCGTCGGTTCCAGCACCTGCATGTCCAGCGGTCGATCATTGAGCGATACGAAAAAGCGCGTCCCGCCCATGCTGCGCAGCTGATCGAGCACCAACGGCCTGAACGCAACGGGCAATGATCGGAAGTAACTGACGCTCGCAGCCATGGAAAAACCCAGGCTGCGGGCGCTGGTGACCAGGCCTTCCATCTGCGTGGCGCGCAGTTGAGACAGCCAGATCAGGCTGGATAAGGTCTGTGCCAGCAACACCGCCAGCAAGGTCAACAGCAGCATGCGCCCCAGCAGCGAGCGCGGTACCGGCAGACGGCGCTTTTTTTCGGTCGACATCGGCGATCAGTAACCGTTGCTGGCTTGCGGCAGCACGTTGGCCGCCAACAGATAACCGCTGCCTCGCACCGTACGGATAAGTCGCGGCGCCTTGCCGGTGTCCCGCAGACGCTGGCGCAAGCGACTCACGGCCATGTCGACGATCCGCTCCAGCGGCATCAGCTCACGGCCACGGGTGGCGTTGCCGATAGTGTCGCGGTCGAGGATCTGCTGTGGGTTGTCGAGAAACAGTTTGAGCAGCGCGAAATCGGCGCCAGACAGAATCACTTCTTCGCCGTCGTTGTGGAACAGCCGATGGCTGACCATATCCAGACGCCATTCATCGAACACCAGCACCTCGCCTCCGGCACGTTCCTGGCCGAACTGGGCACGACGCAGCAGTGCCTTGATCCGGGCCTGAAGCTCGCGAGGGCTGAAAGGCTTGGCCATGTAGTCGTCGGCGCCGAGCTCCAGACCGATGACGCGGTCGGCCTCGTCGGAGCTGGCGGTGAGCATGATGATCGGAACATGAGGCTGACGCGGGTGCTGCCTGACCCAGCGGCAAAGGCTGAAGCCGTCTTCGTCGGGGAGCATGACATCGAGAATCAGCAGGTCGCTCGGCTCGTCGTTGAAGGCCTGACGAAACTGGGCACCGTCGCCGACGGTGCGCACCTGGAAGCCGGAGCGGCTCAGGTAGGCTTGCAGCAATTCACGAATCTCCTGGTCATCGTCGACCACCAGAATCGATTTACTGACAGCGTTCACGTTGGTCGTCCTTGTAAGCACTGGAATTGTTGTTATGAGAGAAGCAGCTGCAAGCCTCAAGCTCCAAGCCTCAAGAAAAAGCAGGGCCGTGCGCGGTCGCTCTTGCAGCTTGTAGCTTACAGCTGGCGGTTCGCCGCGGCCTGATCCAGCGCCACGCCAGCGCCCATCAGGCCCGGATACTCGGCGGTTACCAACCACACTGGCACATCCTTGAAGTAATCCTTCATCAGGCCCTTCTGCGCCAGCGCCTTGTTGAAGCCGCTCTGCTTGAAGAACTCGATGAACCGCGGGATCACGCCACCGGCAATATACACACCGCCGCGACCGCCGACAGTCAACACATTGTTACCGGCCACGCGACCAAGGAATACGCAGAACTGTTCCAGCACCGCGCTGGCTACCGGATCGCCACTGACCGCGGCCGAAGTAATGGCAGCAGGCGACTTCAATACCGGCTCGATTTCATCCAGCGCGCAGCTGACCCGGTACAGCAGCAACAAACCGGCGCCGCTCAGAATCGTTTCGGCACTCACGTGCTCGTGCTCGGCCATCAGGCGCGTCCACAGCAACGCCTCGCGCGCAGTACCAATAGGAAGATCGACATGCCCGCCCTCCCCCGGCACGGCGGTCCAATGGCTTGCGCCAGTGCGGATCAAGGTGCCGACGCCCAGGCCGGTGCCGGGACCGATCACCACGCGAGCAGCGTTCGGATCGCCCTTGCCGTGGCGCACTGTCAGGTATTCATCCTCACGCAGGCGAGTCATGCCCAGCGCCATGGCGGTGAAGTCGTTGACCATGATCAGGTTGTCGATCTTCAGCGCTGCGCAGAACTTCTGACGATTGATCTTCCAGTGACTGTTGGTGAAGTGGAAATCATCACCGGTCACAGGCCCCGCCACCGCCAGGCAGATAGAGCCGACATCGCCCAGCTGCAGCTCCAGATCCTGTAAATAGATCAGCAGAGCCTTTTCGGGACTGGCGTAATCGACCGTCGGGAAGACCCGGATCGAATGCAATTGATCGTCTTCCCAAATGGCAAAACGAGCATTTGTGCCGCCGATATCACCCACCATCGCCAATGTCACTTGAGCGTCTCCAGATTCGTAGTGAAGGCGCTGGCGCCCTTCTCTGCCGAGCTGAAGGCCATGCGCATGAAACCGAACAGCTCGCGTCCAGTGCCCACGTTATGGGACAGACTTCCGATTGCCGGCTCTCTGGCCGCCAATTCTGCCGGTTCGACCAGAACTTGCAACGTCCCTTTCACGCCATCTACCCGAATGACGTCCCCATCCCGCACAAGTGCCAATGGGCCACCATCGGACGCTTCAGGGCAAACGTGAATCGCTGCCGGGATTTTCCCCGAGGCGCCGGACATGCGGCCGTCGGTGATCAATGCGACCTTGAAGCCACGATCCTGCAGCACGCCGAGGAACGGCGTCATTTTGTGCAACTCGGGCATGCCATTGGAGCGAGGGCCCTGGAAGCGCATGACCGCAACAAAATCACACTCCAGCTCACCGGCCTTGAACGCATCGGCCAGATCTTGTTGGTCTTCGAATACCTTGGCCGGTGCTTCAACGATCTGATGCTCCAGCGCCACCGCCGAAACCTTCATCACGCCTCGCCCAAGGTTGCCTTCCATCACACGCAGGCCGCCTTCCGGGGAGAACGGGCGAGCGATCGGACGCAGGATGTTTTCGTCCAGGCTCTCGATCGGGCCGTCACGCCATACCAGCTTGCCATCGTCGAGGAACGGCTCCTGGGTGTAGCGACGAAGGCCACGGCCCACCACGGTATTGACGTCTTCGTGAAGCAAACCGGCATCAAGCAATTCGCGGATCAGGAACGACATCCCGCCTGCTGCCTGGAAGTGGTTGATGTCGGCTTTGCCGTTTGGATAAACGTGAGTCAGGGTCGGCACGACTTCCGACAAGTCGGCCATGTCCTGCCAGGTCAACTGAATGCCTGCGCACTGCGCGATGGCTGGCATGTGCAGTGTGTGGTTGGTGGAGCCACCCGTCGCGTGCAGGGCAACAATCGAGTTGACCAGCGAACGCTCGTCCACAATCTCTCCGAGTGGGATGAATTCGCCGCTCTGCTTTGTCAGACGCGTTACCTGGAAAGCCGCTTCGCGGGTCAGGGCATCGCGCAGCGGTGTGTAGGGATTGACGAAGGAGGCGCCTGGCAAGTGCAGCCCCATGACTTCCATCAGCAGCTGGTTGGTGTTCGCCGTGCCATAGAACGTGCAGGTGCCCGGGCCGTGGTAGGACTTCATTTCAGAGTCCAGCAGCTCCTCGCGGGTCGCCTTGCCTTCGGCGTAACGCTGCCGCACGTCGGCTTTTTCTTTGTTGGAAATGCCCGACACCATCGGTCCACCCGGCACAAAGATCGTCGGCAGATGCCCGAAACGCAGGGAGCCCATCAGCAGCCCCGGCACAATCTTGTCGCAAATACCGAGCATCAGCGCCGCATCGAACATGTTGTGCGACAGGGCGACCGCCGCTGCCATCGCAATGACTTCCCGGCTGGCGATACTCAGTTCCATGCCCGGCTCGCCCTGGGTCACGCCATCGCACATGGCCGGCACACCGCCCGCGAACTGACCGACCGAGCCGATTTCACGCAGGGCCTTTTTGATCTGTTCGGGAAAGTGTTCGTACGGCTGATGCGCCGAAAGCATGTCGTTGTACGAGGAAACGATGGCGACGTTGGCCGCGTTCATCATGCGCAGGCTGTTCTTGTCTTCGGTGCCACACGCCGCGACGCCATGGGCGAAGTTGGCGCATTGCAGTTTGCCACGCATCGGTCCGTCGCTCGCCGCGCCCCGGATCAGTTGCAGATAGCGCTGACGGGTTTCACGGCTGCGAGCGATCAGCCGTTCGGTTACCTCAAGGACGCGGGGATGCATTGTCATGAACTCCAGGCTAGCGGATGTGGTCACCCGTTCAGGCCCTTTCAAAACTGGTGACAATTCGCGGCCTTGAAGAAACGCTTCAGCAAAGGCTTTGATTTTCAAACAGTTGAAACGGCTTTACGGGTTTCTATTTGTAGATAAAACAAAATACTGCCACTAAAAGGGCTTGTTTTCTATTTTTATGAGAATAATCTTGTAATTCCAACAACAAATTTACTGAGGACGGGTGTATGACTCTCCGCATCGCAATCAATGGCTTTGGCCGAATCGGCCGCAACGTCCTACGTGCACTCTATACCCAAGGCTACCGTCAGGACCTGCAAGTCGTCGCCATCAACGATCTGGGCGATAGCGAGATCAACGCCCACCTCCTCAAATACGACACGGTTCACGGCCCGTTCGACGGCACCGTGGAGCACGACAAGGAAAGCCTGACGGTCAATGGTGACCGTATTTCGGTCAGCGCCATTCGCAACCCGGCCGAGCTTCCGTGGAAGTCCGAGAACATCGACGTCGTATTTGAATGCACCGGCCTGTTCACCGACCGCAACAAGGCTGCCGCGCACATCACCGCCGGCGCCAAGAAGGTCATTATCTCAGCCCCGGCCAAGGGCGCAGACGCTACTGTGGTGTATGGCGTCAACCATGACGTGCTGCGTCAGTCCCACCAGGTCATTTCCAACGCCTCGTGCACCACCAACTGCCTGGCGCCTGTCGCACAAGTGCTGAACCGCGAACTGGGCATCGAAAGCGGCTTGATGACCACAATTCACGCTTACACCAACGACCAGAACCTGATCGACGTCTACCACACCGACCCATACCGCGCGCGCTCGGCCACTCAGTCGATGATCCCGAGCAAGACTGGCGCCGCCGAGGCCGTCGGCCTGGTACTGCCGGAACTGGCAGGCAAGCTGACCGGCATGGCGGTTCGGGTTCCCGTGATCAACGTATCGCTGGTAGACCTGACCATTCAGCTCAAACGCGATGCGACCGCCGATGAAGTCAACGCGATCATGAAAGAAGCCGCGCAGCACTCGAAGATCCTGGGCTACAACACCCTGCCGCTGGTGTCCCACGACTTCAACCACAATCCGCTGTCGTCGATTTTCGATGCGAACCACACCAAAGTGAGTGGTCGTTTGCTGAAAGTGCTGGCCTGGTACGACAACGAGTGGGGCTTCTCCAACCGTATGCTGGATAACTGCCTGGCGTTGATGAACGCGGAATAAGCAGTCCGAAGGTATATTTTCATGCCTTTACCCTGTAGCAGTCCGGCTTGCCGGCGCAGGCGTTCTGAAGATCGCTACCGCCGGCAAGCCGGACTGCTACAGAGACTGGGTCATGTCCGTACAAGATTGCGCGTCGGCGACCGTCTAAAACGCGGCTCTTTACAAATTCTTTGCAACTCCCCACCTTGCCAAGTCGGTAGATGATAAGCATTATCATTCGCTGAATTTCTGGTCGGGTATCCCTGTGAGTCAGTCGCACTTCAATGACGTTTTCCTGGCAAGGCGAACGATTCTGCTGCGCACTTTGCAACGCATGGTCCGCAATCCCAGCACCGCCGAGGATTTGCTGCAGGAAACCTACCTGCGGGTGACCCGTGCGCTGGGCGAGCGAGCCATCGATCATCTCGAGCCTTTCGTGTTTCAGACCGCACGTAACCTGGCGCTGGATCACCTGCGAGCCAAACGCATTCATGCGCGCACCATCGTCGACGATGCGCCTATCGCCGATATCTACAACGTCGTTGCGCCCGATGCTGCACTAGAGGATGCCGCCCACGCCAATCGCGTGCTGCAAAGCCTCAACGCCAGCCTGGAAAAGCTCACGCCCCGACAGCAGAAAATCTTTACCCTGAGTCGACTCAACGGTTGCAGCTACCTGGAAATCGCCGAGCAGTTGGGCGTTTCCGCCAGCACCGTACAAAAGGAACTCAAGCTGATCATGGCGATATGCGTCGGGGTTGCTGCCCGGCTCGAACGCTGATGAGAGCGGCTTGATCCATAATCCATAAGAAAACCGGCGGCAATGCGGCGACCCTCTCGCTAAACTCCCGCCCCACACCGTGTATCCGAGGACGCTCCTTGACGGACTCTCACTCACCTGGCCCGCGTCAGGCAGCCGATGTGCTGAATGACGACGCCATGGATCAGGCACTGAACTGGCTGATCGAACTGGAAGGCGCCGACGCCGGACAGCAAGCCCGTTTTCAGGACTGGCTTGCGGCCGACCCTGCCCATGGCGAAGCATTCGCCAAAGCCGAGGCTGCCTGGAATTCGCAACCGGTACTGGAAGCCGCTGTGAAAATGGCCACGCCGAAAAAGCCCTCGGTGTTGCGCCGCCTGCGCCCACACTGGGTACCGCTCGCGACTGCTGCCGTGCTTTTGCTGGGCTTGTTCAACTTCAGCGACTTGCCCCTGCGCCTCAAGGCCGATCACCTGACAGTCGCCGGAGAGCGCCAGCGGTTGGAGCTTTCGGATGGTTCGAAGGTACTACTCAATACTCGATCTGCATTCTCCAGCGACCTCGACGACCGCCAACGGATCGCTCGGCTTTACCAGGGTGAAGCGTTCTTCGAAGTGCCCACAGCCAAGGGGCTGCCCCTGGAAGTCGAAGCCGGCCCGGTGCGCATGAGCGCCAGCAGCACCGCCTTCGCCGTGCGCTATCTGGATGGCGTGGCGCAGATCCAAGTCGAGCGTGGCGCAGTGAATGTGCAGGCGACCAAGGGCAACTCTCAGGTCAGCCTCGGTGCGGGCGACAGTCTGCGGGTCGGCCCCGAAGGTTTCGGCCATCGTGAAAAGATCGATCAGAGCAAAGACCTCGCTTGGGTTCAGGGCCGCTTGATCTTCGATAACTGCCCGCTGAGCGAAGTGCTCGCCGAATTACGCCGCTACTACCCCGGCTGGATCGTCAATGCCAATACCCGACTGGATCAGGTCGCGGTGACCGGAAATTACCGCCTGGACAACCCCATCGATGTGGTCCGCTCCCTCGCCCAGATCACGTCTGCGCGCCTGCACGAATTGCCAGCGCTGGTGATTCTCAATTGAGAATAATTACTTTTACGCGATAGCCGTTCGTCGTACGTCTCGTTATAGCCAATGCAAGTGATTCCTATTACTAAAGCACTTGCCAACACTACAACGACCCGTACGACAGGGAGCGCTTTCGATGCTGTCCACGTTCACCCCCGCCACATCCGACTCACCCGGGACCACCCGTAATTTCGCTCTTTCGCTGCTGACCATCGCGGTATTCGCCGCCGGTCTTCACAGCGCGCCGATCATCGCCGCCGAACAACCGGCTCGCGTCGCAGGCAGCTATCCGTTCTCGATCAAGCAACAACCGCTGGTGTCGGCCTTGAACGAGTTCAGCAAAGTCACAGGCTGGCAGGTGGGCATGTCTTCGGATCTGGCGAAGAACGTCACCTCGCCGGGCGTCAGCGGCACCATGTCGGCGGAAAAAGCACTGGATCGCCTGCTGGCGGGCAGCAACATTGGCTACCGCAGCCTGGGCAACAATAACGTCGTACTGGAAAAACGCAGCAGCACCGGCGCGCTGGCACTGGAACAGGTCACCGTCAGTGCGACCCGTCAGGCACAGTCGGTGGACTCGGTTCCCAGCACCGTCACTGTGCGAGACCGTACAGACCTGGATCGGCAGAACGTCAACAACATTCGAGATCTGGTGCGCTATGAGCCCGGCGTCTCCGTAGGTGGCGCCGGTCAGCGCGCAGGCACCAGCGGCTACAACATTCGCGGTATCGACGGCGACCGGATCCTGACTCAGGTCGACGGCGTGGAAGTGCCGGACAACTACTTCTCCGGCCCTTACGCCAACACCCATCGCAACTACGTCGACCCGGAAATCATCAAGCGCGTGGAGATCCTGCGCGGTCCGGCATCGGCCCTTTATGGCAGCAGCGCCATCGGCGGCGCCGTCAGCTATTACACGCTGGATCCGGAAGACATCATCAAACCGGGCAAAGACATCGGCGCACGCCTTAAAACCGGCTACAGCTCGGCGGACGACAGCTGGCTGAACTCGGCAACTGTTGCAGGGCGCGAAGGCGAGTTCGATGGCTTGCTGCACGTCAGCCAGCGCAATGGCCGCGAAACCGAATCCTACGGCGAACACGGCGGCACCGGTCTGGGCCGCACCGCCGCCAACCCTGAAGACGTGCGCGCCACCAACGTGCTGGCCAAACTGGGCTGGAACTACGGTGATGACGATCGGCTGGCGTTCACCTACGAGAAGTACAAGGACGACACGCACACCAACCAGAAGAGCGCAGTCGGCGGCCCATTCACAGGTGGTCGCGGCTTCGGCTTCTACCGCGGACGTGAAGGCAACGACGTAATCACTCGCGAGCGCTTCGGCCTGGAAAACAGCTTCGCGCTGGACAGCCTGCTGGTGGACAACGTCAAGTGGAGCCTGAATTATCAGATCGCCAAGACCGATCAGGACACCATCGAGCGCTATGTGCCCGGTAGCCGCGATGTCTGGCGTACCCGCGACACTTATTACAAAGAACGTCAGTGGATCTTCGATGCTCAGCTGGACAAGGCTTTTAGCATCGGCGACACCGAGCACCTGCTGACCTACGGCACCACCCTCAAGCAGCAGAAAGTCACTGGCGAGCGCAGTGGCACTGCGACCTGCGCCGCCGTGCTGGGCACCTGCCGCACCATCGGCGCGCCGAGCCCGACAGCATCGGACAGCCTGGCGCCGACCAGCGACTTCCCGGACCCGACCATTAACACCTACGCCGTGTTCGCTCAGGACCAGATCAAATGGGGCGACTGGACCTTCATGCCCGGCGCGCGATACGACTACACCACACTCGATCCGCATGTCACCGATGAATTTCTGCGCGCGGTCAGCCTGACCAGCGCGGACCAGTTCAACGACAAAGAGAAAAAATGGCATCGTCTCTCGCCGAAACTGGGCGTCACCTATGCCATCGATGATGCCTACACCTGGTACGGCCAGTACGCCGAAGGTTTCCGTACGCCAAGCGCCAAGGCGCTGTATGGCCGCTTCGAAAACCTCAACACCGGTTATATCGTCGAGCCTAACCCGGACCTTGAGCCGGAGAAGAGCAAGAGTTACGAAACGGGGCTGCGTGGCCGCTTCGACGAGGGCTCGTTCGACGTCGCGGTGTTCTACAACAAGTACCGTGACTTCATCAACGAAGACGCCATTCAGCCGGCGACCTCGACCGAAGCGGTGTTCCAGTCCAACAACATCAAGCACGCCACCATCAAGGGCGTGGAGCTGAAGGGACGTTTGAACCTCGACAGTTTCGGCGCAGCACAAGGCCTGTACACCCAAGGTTCCGTGGCCTATCTGTACGGCCGCAACGATGACACTGGCCAGCCGATCAACAGCGTGAACCCACTGACCGGCGTGTTCGGGCTGGGTTACGACCAGGACAACTACGGTGGCTTGCTCAGCTGGACCCTGGTCAAACGCAAGACCCGTGTGGACGACACCAACTTCCACGCGCCGGACGGCTCCTCGACTCAGTTCAAGACGCCGGGCTTCGGCCTGCTGGACCTGACCGGTTTCTACAAAGTGACCGACGATGTGACCGTCAGCGGCGGGCTGTACAACCTGGCCGACAAGAAATACTGGCTGTGGGATGACGTGCGCGGTTACGACGGTGTCGGCGAAGCAGGCGTGACTGCGCCGGCCAGCCTTGACCGCCTGACCCAGCCGGGCCGCAATTTCGCGATCAATCTGGTGTGGGATATCTAAAAGCCACGCCTCTGCGCGCTGTAGGAGCCGGCTTGCTGGCTCCCACAGATCGTTTTTTTACGCTCCAGGCCGGCTCGCTCGTCTCGTCTACAAGCGCCCTTTTCCCAAGGAAGACACCATGTCTCAACATCCGATTCGTCGCTCACAGCGTCTGAACCAGATCACTCACGCCCCACATGAACAACTCGACAAGGCGGTCAAAGCCAATGCGCCGTTCGACACCCTGGCCAGCTACTGCCGGTTTCTGAGCGCGCAATATCTGTTTCAGCAAGAGCTCAAAGCGCTGTACACCGACCCGCAACTGATCGCACTGATCGCCGATCTCCCCGAGCGTTGCCGGGCGGACCAGGCCAGGGCCGATCTGAATGACCTCGACACACCGATTCCCGCCCCTGTCGCGGGCGCAGCGGATCATCCGCCGCTGGCCGAAGCGTTGGGCTGGCTGTTCGTGTCCGAAGGCTCCAAGCTGGGCGCAGCATTCCTGATCAAGCGTGCCGTGGCCCTGAACCTCAGCGAAACCTTCGGCGCCCGGCATCTGGGCGAGCCGGTCGGCGGTCGCGCCGAGGGCTGGAAACGCTTTATCCGGATCCTCGACGACCTGCCGTTCAGCGACGAACAGGAGCAGCAGATCGACAAAGGCGCGGTCGCTGCATTCGAACGTTTCAATGTGCTTCTGGAACATGCCTATACGTCGGCTGCTGAAGCCGAACCTGCCTGAACCCACGCCTTTTACGCCCGGCGCTGTTAAGCTGGGCGCCTTTTCGAGGGGTAAAAACCCTCGACGCACTTTTTCACCCGGCAGCACCCGAGACTCATGACCAGCACACCCCAAGGCAGCAAACTGTCCCGCATCCTGTTCGGCATCCTGGCCTACGTCAGCCTGACCATCGGGATCATCGCGATCTTCATTCCCGGGCTGCCCACCACCGAATTCATCTTGCTGGCGGCATGGGCTGCGACCAAAAGCTCGCCGCGCCTGAGCGCATGGCTGGAAAACCATCGGTTGTTCGGCCCGATGCTCAGCAATTGGCGCAACGGCAAGCTGATTGCGCGCAGTGCCAAGATCAGCGCTACAGTCACCATGCTCATTTGCGCGGTGATGATGTTGGTGCTGCTCACGCACAACTGGTGGATCTATTTCGCGGTGGCCGGCATGCTGCTGGTCAACCTGTGGATCTGGTCGCGACCGGAGCCCGATGCGCAAACCAGCGAGTGCGGGGAGTCGTCCGGCCAGCGCTGAACCCATGCCAGCGCGCAAGGTCTGCTCCTTACCGTCATTGATTTCTGAAGGAGCAGTCACATGTTCGAGCCAGGTCATTTGCACATCGCCCGCCCCGCCCTGCAGCCCGACGACGTGGGTTATGACATCCACATCCACTACCAAGCCGCCCAGACCGACTCGGGGCCCGGCATGCACTTCACCATGGAAGGTGAAATCAACGGCAAGTCGTTCAACGAAGCCTTCGACCTGCCCAAGGACCTCGCCTACAACTTCGCCAGCGAAGCCTCACGCATCGCCGAGAAACACGGCCTGCCCCGAGATACCGAAATGCGCGCGGCACATACCGATTACGACCTCATGTTCGAAGACATCCGCGAAAAGCTCGACATGAAGTCGGGCGATCCCGTGAAGCCGGAACATCTGGAGTAATTCCACCGACCGGGTCGCCCATACTGACGCGGTCGCGAGCAAGATCCTTCCCACAGGTTATTTTGTCGCCCTTAAACACTGTGGTCGACGCAGGACCAGTGGGAAGACGCTTGCTCGCGACCAGTCAGAACTGGCAGGGCGTCAGTTGCCGCTTGCGCCTATTCGGCCCCAATTTGTGCGGTTACTGGCATAATCGCCCCCGTCTTTCGACCGAACCTCTCATCACCTCATGCGTATCCACGTCACGTTCATCGACCGCGTCGGCATCACCCAGGAAGTTCTGGCGATTCTGGGCGGACGGAATCTGAACCTCGATGCCGTGGAAATGGTGCCGCCCAACGTCTACATCGATGCACCGACCCTGAGCCACGATGTGCTTGAAGAGCTCAAGGACCGGCTATTCCGGGTGCGCGGCGTGGAAGCCATCACGGTCGTGGACATCCTTCCCGGCCAGCGCCGCCATCTGCAGCTCGACGCCTTGCTCGCGGCAATGACCGACCCGGTGCTGGCACTCGACAGCGCCGGCCACGTCCTATTGGCAAACCCGGCGTTGGTGGCTTTGTATGGTCGCGAACCCGCAGGCGAATCGGTTGGCGACTTGTTTTCCGATCCTGGCCTGCAATCGGCGCTGCTGGAAAACGGCTTTCGCCTGCCCTTGCGCGAGGTCACGCTCAATGGCGAGGCGCTGCTGCTGGACGCGACACCCATTACCGACGCAGGCGCGCTGCTGACGCTGTATTTGCCGAGTCGAATTGGCGAACGGCTGTCGGCGTTGCACCACGACCACGCCGAAGGTTTCGACGCGCTGCTGGGTGACTCCGCCGCAATACGCACGTTGAAAGCCCGCGCCCAGCGAGTGGCTGCCCTTGATGCGCCGCTGCTGATTCAAGGCGAAACCGGCACCGGCAAAGAGCTGGTGGCCCGCGCCTGCCATGCTGTGAGCGCCCGGCACAGTGCACCGTTTCTTGCGCTCAACTGCGCGGCATTGCCGGAAAACCTCGCTGAGAGCGAACTGTTCGGTTACGCCCCCGGTGCGTTTACCGGCGCGCAGCGCGGCGGCAAGCCCGGCCTGATGGAGCTGGCAAACCAGGGCACGGTGTTCCTCGACGAGATCGGCGAAATGTCGCCTTACCTTCAAGCTAAGCTGCTGCGTTTTCTGAACGATGGCAGCTTCCGGCGCGTCGGTGGTGACAAGGAAGTGAAGGTCAACGTGCGCATCCTCAGCGCAACCCATCGCAATCTGGAAAAGATGGTCGCCGAAGGCACCTTCCGTGAAGACCTGTTCTACCGCTTGAATGTGCTCAATCTGGACGTGCCGCCCCTGCGAGAGCGCGGCCAGGACATTCTCCTGCTGGCGCGCTATTTCATGGAACAGGCCTGCACGCAGATCCAGCGCCCGGTCTGTCGTCTCGCGCCGGGCACGTATCCGGCCCTGCTCGGCAACCGCTGGCCCGGCAACGTCCGGCAACTGCAAAACGTGATCTTCCGCGCGGCGGCGATCTGCGAAAGCTCGCTGGTGGATATTGGCGACCTGGATATTGCAGGTACGTCCGTGGCGCGGGAAAGCGACGGTGAAATCGAAAGTCTGGAAGCGGCTGTCGAAGGTTTCGAAAGAACGCTGCTGGAAAAGCTCTACAGCCATTATCCGTCTACCCGGCAATTGGCGGCACGCCTGCAAACCTCTCACACCGCCATCGCCCATCGCCTGCGCAAGTACGGGATTTCAGGGAAAGCCTGAAACTCGCCCCCGCGTCTTGAACACCGGAACGATTTCGTAACGCTGGAACGATATCATTCCAAAGTCTGTACATCCCCAGCCTACAAGGCCTTGATCCCAGGACAGTTTTCTAAGCGCTTACAAGCGTATCGATTTCGCTACACCTGGCACTTTTACAAATCCCTAAATCTCGCTGAAAGCCTTGAGTTAAAGCCCTCAGACAAGGTTGGCCGCAAACTTGCTAACACTCCTCCCATCATGCTCGCGCCAACGACGAGCGATTTTCCATTCAGGGGAGTTTTCATGAGCGAATTGCGTTTTACCGAAGATCACGAGTGGCTGCGCGCCGAAGCGGATGGCAGCGTCACGGTCGGCATCACGGCTTTCGCGCAGGACGCACTGGGTGACGTGGTTTTCGTGCAACTCCCCGAGCTTCAGGCCTACGACAAAGGCGCCGAAGCCGCCACCGTTGAATCGGTAAAAGCTGCCAGCGGCGTGTACATGCCGCTTAATGGCGAAGTCGTCGAAACCAACCCTGCACTGGATGCCAACCCGGAGCTGGTCAACGAAGACCCGATGGGCCAAGGCTGGTTCTTCCGTTTCATCCCTTCCGACGCCACCGCTGTCGGCCAATTGCTGGATCAGGACGCCTATGACCGCCTGATCAAAGCCAACGCCGAAGCCTGAGGAACGCGCCATGACTGATCGCATCGAACTGAGCACCGCCAACGAGTTCATCGCCCGTCACATCGGCCCACGCGCCGACGACGAGAAAGCCATGCTCGCCACTCTGGGTTTTGACTCGCTGGAAGCCTTGAGTGCCAGCGTCATTCCTGAATCCATCAAAGGCACCAGCGTTCTCGGTCTGTCTGCAGGCCAAAGCGAAGCGGACGCCCTGGCTGACATCAAAGCCATCGCGGGCAAGAACCAACTTTTCAAGACCTTCATCGGCCAGGGTTACTACAACACCCACACGCCGGCGCCGATCCTGCGCAACCTGCTGGAAAACCCGGCCTGGTACACCGCTTACACTCCGTACCAGCCAGAGATTTCCCAAGGCCGTCTGGAGTCGCTGCTGAACTTCCAGACCCTTATCAGCGACCTGACCGGCCTGCCGATCGCCAACGCCTCGCTGCTGGACGAAGCTACCGCTGCCGCCGAAGCCATGACCTTCTGCAAACGCCTGAGCAAAAACAAGAGCAGCCACAAATTTTTCGCCTCGGCTCACTGCCACCCACAGACCCTCGACGTGCTGCGCACCCGTGCAGAGCCGCTGGGTATCGACGTGGTCGTGGCTGATGAAAGCCAACTGACCGATGTCAGCGAGTTCTTCGGCGCCCTGCTGCAATACCCTGCAAGCAATGGCGACCTGTTCGACTATCGCGAACTGGTCGAGCGCTTCCACGCCGCCAATGCGCTGGTTGCCGTTGCAGCCGACCTTTTGGCCTTGACGCTGCTGACCCCGCCAGGCGAGTTCGGTGCTGACGTTGCCATCGGCAGCGCGCAACGCTTCGGTGTGCCGCTGGGCTTCGGTGGCCCGCATGCCGCCTACTTCTCTACCAAAGATGCCTACAAGCGCGACATGCCCGGCCGTCTGGTGGGCGTATCCATCGACCGTTTCGGCAAGACCGCACTGCGCCTGGCGATGCAGACCCGCGAACAACACATCCGTCGCGAGAAGGCCACCAGCAACATTTGCACCGCGCAAGTGCTGCTCGCCAACATCGCCAGCATGTACGCCGTTTACCATGGTCCACGCGGCCTGACCCGCATCGCCGACCGCGTGCATCACCTGACCGCGATCCTCGCCAAGGGCTTGGATCAGCTGGGGCTGAATGTCGAACAAGCGTTCTTCTTCGACAGCATCACCCTCAAGACCGGTGCGAAGACTGCCGAACTGCACGCAACGGCGCGCGCTCGGCAGATCAACCTGCGCGAAGTGGACGCCGAGCGTTTGGGCCTGTCGCTGGACGAAACCACCCAGCAAGTCGACGTTGAAACGCTGTGGCAACTGTTCGCGACCAATGGCCAGACCGTACCTGATTTCGCTGCCTTGGCCGCCACTGTCGACGCGCGTTTGCCAGCCGAGCTGAAGCGCCAGTCGCCAATCCTCAGCCACCCGGTGTTCAACCGCTACCACTCCGAAACCGAGCTGATGCGCTACCTGCGCCGCTTGGCCGACAAGGACCTGGCGCTGGACCGCACCATGATCCCGCTGGGCTCGTGCACCATGAAGCTCAACGCCGCCAGCGAAATGATCCCGGTGACCTGGGCCGAGTTCGGCAACCTGCACCCGTTCGCCCCTGCCGAGCAAAGCGCTGGCTACCAGCAACTGACCGACGAACTGGAAGCGATGCTGTGTGCTGCAACCGGTTACGACTCGATCTCCCTGCAACCGAACGCCGGTTCGCAAGGCGAATACGCAGGCCTGCTGGCGATTCGCGCCTATCACCAGAGCCGTGGCGATGACCGTCGCGACATCTGCCTGATTCCGTCGTCCGCTCACGGCACCAACCCGGCCACCGCCAACATGGCGGGCATGCGCGTGGTGGTGACCGCCTGCGACGCACGCGGCAACGTCGACATCGAGGATCTGCGCGCCAAGGCCATCGAGCACCGCGAACACCTCGCCGCATTGATGATCACTTACCCGTCCACCCACGGCGTATTCGAGGAAGGCATCCGCGAAATCTGCGGCATCATCCACGACAACGGCGGTCAGGTTTACATCGACGGCGCCAACATGAACGCCATGGTCGGCCTCTGCGCACCGGGCAAGTTCGGCGGCGACGTTTCGCACCTGAACCTGCACAAGACCTTCTGCATTCCACACGGTGGTGGCGGCCCAGGCGTTGGCCCGATTGGCGTGAAATCGCATCTGACCCCATTCCTGCCGGGGCACGGCAAGATGGAGCGCAAGGAAGGTGCAGTCTGTGCGGCGCCATTCGGCAGCGCGAGCATTCTGCCCATCACCTGGATGTACATCCGCATGATGGGTGGCGAAGGCCTGAAACGCGCATCGCAACTGGCAATCCTCAACGCCAACTACATTTCCCGTCGCCTGGAAGAGCACTACCCAGTGCTGTACACCGGCAGCAGCGGTCTGGTGGCGCACGAATGCATCCTCGACCTGCGTCCGTTGAAGGAAACCAGCGGCATCAGCGTCGATGACGTGGCCAAGCGTCTGATCGACTTCGGCTTCCACGCCCCGACCATGTCGTTCCCGGTGGCTGGCACGCTGATGATCGAGCCGACCGAAAGCGAATCGAAGGAAGAGCTGGACCGCTTCTGCGACGCCATGATCAAGATCCGCGAAGAGATCCGCGCAGTGGAAAGCGGCGCGCTGCACAAGGATGACAACCCGCTGAAAAACGCCCCGCACACCGCGGCGGAGCTGGTCGGCGAATGGAGCCATCCATACAGCCGCGAACAAGCGGTGTACCCGGTGGCTTCCTTGATCGAAGGCAAATACTGGCCTCCGGTCGGTCGTGTCGACAACGTGTTCGGCGACCGCAATCTGGTCTGCGCTTGCCCATCCATCGAGAGCTATCAGGACGCGTAACGGATAAGGGGCTACTGTGGCAACGGTGGCCCCTGTATCGCGCCGAACGTTCTGTAGCAGTCCGGCTTGCCGGCGGACGTTCTCAAGATCGCCACCGCCGGCAAGCCGTGCGGCTACAGGTGAAGGGCAATGCGGCAAGCCCGCAAAAAACCATAACAACAACCGGAGCCCAATCATGTCCCTGAGCGTGTTTGACCTGTTCAAGATAGGCATTGGACCCTCCAGCTCCCACACCGTGGGGCCGATGCGCGCGGCAGCAAGATTCGCCGAAGGCCTGCGCCGCGACGATCTGCTTTCCAGTACCCACTGCGTCAAAGTCGAGCTGTATGGTTCGCTCGGCGCCACGGGCAAAGGCCATGGCAGTGACAAGGCCGTGCTGCTGGGCCTGGAAGGCGAGCACCCGGATACCGTCGACACCGAACACGTAGCCGATCGCCTGCAGCTGATTCGCAGCAGCCAGCGGATAAACCTGCTCGGTGAACACAGCATCGAATTCATCGAAAAACAGCACCTGGCGATGATCCGCAAACCCCTGGCCTACCACCCCAACGGCATGATTTTCCGTGCCTTCGACGGTGCCGGCCTACAGATCCGCAGCCGTGAGTACTACTCCGTCGGCGGCGGGTTTGTCGTGGATGAAGACGCGGCAGGGGCTGACCGGATTGTCGAAGACAGCACGCCGCTACCCTACCCGTTCAAGACTGGCAAAGAGTTGATGGCCCACTGCGCAAGCACCGGCTTGCCGATCAGTCAGATCATGTTGGCTAACGAATCGGCGTGGCGACCGGAAGCGCAAACCCGCGAAGGCCTGCTGAAGATCTGGCAGGTAATGCAGGATTGCGTCGAGGCCGGATGTCGCAACGAAGGCATTCTGCCGGGCGGCCTGAAGGTCAAACGGCGTGCGGCGGCATTGCATCGTCAGCTGTGCAAGAACCCGGAGGCAGCGCTGCGAGATGCCTTGTCCGTGCTGGACTGGGTCAACCTGTATGCGCTGGCAGTCAACGAAGAAAATGCCAACGGCGGTCGTGTGGTCACTGCACCCACCAACGGCGCGGCAGGGATCATCCCGGCCGTATTGCATTACTACATGCGCTTCATCACCGGCGCCAACGAAGACGGCGTGGTGCGTTTTCTGCTGACCGCTGCGGCCATCGGCATTCTGTATAAAGAGAACGCCTCGATTTCTGGCGCTGAGGTGGGCTGCCAGGGTGAAGTCGGGGTGGCCTGCTCCATGGCAGCTGGTGCGCTCTGCGAAGTGCTCGGCGGTAACGTTCAGCAAGTGGAAAACGCTGCAGAGATAGGCATGGAACATAACCTGGGCCTGACCTGCGATCCGATTGGCGGGCTGGTTCAAGTGCCCTGCATCGAGCGCAATGCCATGGGCTCGGTGAAAGCGATCAATGCCGTGCGCATGGCGTTGCGCGGTGACGGCCAGCATTTTGTCTCGCTGGACAAAGTGATCCGCACCATGCGCCAGACCGGCGCCGACATGAAAAGCAAATACAAGGAAACAGCCCGTGGCGGGCTGGCCGTGAACATTATCGAGTGCTGATATCAGCCCAATTTCATCGTGTTCCACCGTTAACGGCAGGAACCCGGAAACGCCTTCAAGGAGTCATTGATGTCCACAGAACTGTTGAAAACCCCGCTCAACGCCCTGCACCGTGAACTGGGCGCCAAGATGGTCGAATTCGCCGGTTACGACATGCCGGTTCAGTACCCGGCGGGCGTGATGAAAGAGCATTTGCACACCCGCGAACAGGCTGGCCTGTTCGACGTCTCGCACATGGGCCAAATTCTGCTGAGCGGCCCGGACGCCGCCAAGGCACTCGAAACTCTGGTTCCGGTGGATATCATCGATCTGCCGGTGGGCATGCAGCGTTACGCAATGTTCACCAACGAGACCGGTGGCATCCTCGACGACTTGATGGTCGCCAATCTGGGTAATGATCAACTGATGCTGGTGGTCAATGCCGCCTGCAAGAATGAAGACCTGGCGCACCTGCAGAAACACATCGGCGCTCAATGCCAGATCACCCCGCTGTTCGAAGAACGTGCCCTGCTGGCCCTGCAAGGCCCTCAAGCGGTGACCGCCCTCGCGCGTCTGGCGCCAGACGTGGCAAAAATGACCTTCATGCAATACACCTCGCTCAAAATCGACGGTATCGACTGCTACGTCAGCCGCTCGGGTTACACCGGTGAAGATGGCTACGAGATTTCCGTACCGGCCGATCAAGCCGAATCCCTTGCACGTCGTCTGCTCGCCGAGCCGGAAGTCGCGCCCATTGGTCTGGGTGCGCGTGATTCGCTGCGTCTCGAAGCTGGCCTGTGCCTCTACGGCCATGACATGAACACCGAGACAACGCCGATCCAGGCCAGCCTGCTGTGGGCGATTTCCAAGGTCCGTCGCGCGGACGGCGCTCGAGCGGGGGGCTTCCCGGGTGCCGATAAGGTTTTCGCTCAGCACCAAAACGGTGCAGCCCGCAAGCGCGTAGGCTTGCTGCCACAGGACCGCACCCCGGTACGTGAGGGCGCGGAAATCGTCGACGCCGATGACAAGGTGATCGGCAACGTCTGCAGCGGCGGCTTCGGTCCAACGCTGGGTGCCCCGCTGGCCATGGGCTACCTGGACGCGCCTTTCACTGCACTCCAAACGCCTGTCTGGGCCATCGTTCGTGGCAAGAAAGTCCCGATGCTTGTAAGCAAAATGCCTTTCGTTGCGCCACGTTACTTCCGCGGCTAAAGCTGACGTCAAAAATCCGCGGCACCGCAACAGTGCAGGGCACTGTTCGAGTGCCGCAGTTTGATACCTTTCGAAACAGCAATGAAACTGTCAGATAACTGCACGTGTTTCGGTTCTTTACACTAAAAACTATCGATTCGGCCGACGTGGTTAAAGTTTTCAAAAAGTCGGCGAAACCCCCTGAAACCGGGCTTATCCGGGGCTTGTTTTTTCTGCGAGAGTTAGCGTAGAGTTTCTCGACTGTGTTTGCATAGGTCGCTGGGATCGTGACCTGGGCAGTAGCGCCAAAAGCAATGCTACATCCCGCTCTACGTTTCTTCTTCCTGCAACCAGCCCAGTACTCTTTCGTGTGAAAGAGACTGTCATTAATTTATGCTCCAAGGAATAAGAAAATGTCTCAACGTCAGAGCGGTACCGTTAAGTGGTTTAACGACGAGAAAGGTTTTGGTTTTATCACTCCAGAGAGCGGTCCGGATCTGTTCGTCCACTTCCGCGCTATTCAGGGCAACGGCTTCAAGAGCCTGAAAGAAGGCCAGAAAGTGACCTTCATCGCTGTGCAAGGCCAGAAAGGCATGCAAGCTGACGAAGTCATCGCTGAAGCCTGATCGCTGAAAGCACAAAAGCCCTTGATGGCAACATCAGGGGCTTTTTTATGCCTGCGATTCCGTAAACTGCCTCTCTCTGAGCGAGCGAGCGTCCTGTATGTCCAAACACGTTCTGCGTCCACAAGGTGACTTCGCCCCCGCGGGCCTGGGCCGACGCCTGGCCGCGATTTTCTACGACGCGCTGTTGTGCGTCGCACTGCTGATGGTCACCACGTTCATCTACAAGCTGATCTGGATGGCGTTCGTTGGCGAAGCGAAGCTGCGGCAGCTCTCCGAAACCGGCTCGCTGGATGGCGACCCGCTGCTCTCCACCCTCCTGTTATTCGCGTTATTCGCCTTCTTCGCCAAGTTCTGGACCCACGCCGGTCAGACCCTGGGCATGCAGGTCTGGGGTATCCGCGTGCAGAACGCCGATGGTACCGGCATCAGCCTGTGGCAGGCGCTGCTGCGGTTCGTGGTTGCTATCGCATCATGGCTGTGTGTGGGGCTCGGTTTCTTCTGGAGCCTGTTCGACAAACAGAAGCGCAGCTGGCACGACATGTATTCCGAGACTCAACTGGTGCGGATTCCGAAGCAGAAGAAGTGAACCTGCCGGAATATAAGGCGCCTGTAGCAGTCCGGCTTGCCGGCGGTTGCACCTTCGAAATTGCTGCCGCCAGCAAGCCGGACCGCTACTGGGACTAGTGGCCGAAAGGCACGAAAAAGCCGACCCTGAGGTCGGCTTTTGGTTTGCTGCGCGGTGATCAGCCCGCCCGGCGCAGCAACCAGATACCCGCCAGCGCACAGACTCCCGCAGGCACCAGCACTGCAAACAGAGGCGAGAAGCCGAAAACCAGACTCGACGGCCCCAACAGGTCTTGCGCGATACGGAAAGTGAAGCCTACCAGCACGCCGGTGAACACACGTTGCCCCAGCGTCACGGAGCGCAATGGGCCGAAGATGAACGAGATCGCCATCAGCACCAGCGCCACCGTTACCAGCGGCTGGAGGATCTTGGTGTAGAACGCCAGCCAGTAGCGACCGTTCGCCAGCCCCTGATCAGCCAGATAGTTCGCGTAACCATACAAGCCGGTCATCGACAGCGACTCCGGCGGCAGTACCACCGTGCTCAGCAGCTGCGGACTCAGCGCGATGTCCCAGCGCTCCTCAGGCGCAGTCACCACCTCGGTACGCCCTTCATGGAACAGAGTGGTGCTGACATCCTTGAGCAGCCAGTAATCGGTCTTGAAGTTCGCCTGTTTGGCGAAGCTGGCGCTGAGCATGTGGCGCTGGTCATCGAAGCGATAACGGGTCACGCCGTACAGCAAACCATCGGGCTGTACGGTATTGATATGGATGAATTCCTCACCCTGACGGTGCCACAAACCGTGCCTCGCGCTCTGCGCATCGCCGGTGCCCTGAGCCAGCGAACGAGCGGCCTGGGCCTGAGCCTCGGTCACTGGCGCGACGTACTCACCGATGAGCAGACCCGCGACCATCAACACCAGCATTGGCTTCATGACCGCCCAGACAATACGGCCGATGGACACACCAGCTGCACGCATGATCGTCAGCTCACTGCTGCTGGCCAGCGCACCGAGGCCGATCAGGCAGCCGATCAAAGCAGCCATAGGCAGCATGTCGTAGAGGCGGCGCGGGGCGGTCATGACGACGAAGCTGCCGGCATCCCAGAACGTGTAGGTATCGCTGATATCGGCCATCTCATCGATGAACGCGAACAGCGAAGCCAGACCCAGAATGATGCCCAGCACGGCGAGAATCGCCATGAACACGCTTTTGCCTATGTAACCATCCAGCTTAACCATGAGCCACCTCCGACACACTGCGGCGACTCGCCAGTTTCAAGCGCAAAGGCTCCCAGTACAGCAGGCCTAGCCCAATGGCCAGGAACAGCGCATGCACCCACCACAAGCCAAGGGCGTGCGGAATCTTGCCTTTCTCCAGCGCGCCGCGAGCGGCGATCAGAATGGTCAGATAAGCCATGTAAAGCAGGATCGCCGGCAGCAGCTTCAAGAAGCGGCCCTGACGTGGATTGACCCGCGCCAGCGGCACCGCCATCAGCGTCACGATGAACACCAGAATCGGCAACGAGAGACGCCACTGCAGTTCGGCGCTGTTGCGCAGGGAGCTCTCGCCGGTCAACAGCTCGCTGGTCGGGATGGCGTCGCGGTCGGTGATTTCGTCACTGATATCAGGCTTGGGCAGCAGGGCCCCGTAGGTGTCGTACTTGATCGCACGGTAATCGGCCTGCCCCGGATTACCGTCGTAGCGATAGCCGTTGCTGAGGATCAGGTAGCGGCTGCCATCAGGCTTGATCTCTTGCTTGCCCTTCTCGGCCACCAGCACGGTGATGCCGTGGTCCTTCTTTTCTTCGAGTTTCTTTTCCGAGATGAACACACCGCCAAGGTTGATGCGGTCATCGGTCATGGTCTCGGTGTAGGTCACCCGACTGCCATCGCGCAGAAGCTGGAAACGACCCGGCACCAGGGTGTCGAACTCGGTCATCGCGTCCTGCTTGTTGATCAGCAGCTGGAACTGGGTGGCGCCCTGAGGGGCGAGACTGAAACTCAGCCAGGCCACCAGCAGCGACACCAGCGCGGCAGGAGCAAGGGTCATCCACAGCAGACGCTGTTGGCTCATGCCCGTCGCCGCCAACACCGTCATCTCGCTTTCCAGGTACAGCCGCCCATACGCCAAAAGGATGCCGAGGAACAAACCCAGCGGCAGGATCAGTTGCAGGAACCCTGGCAGACGGAAGCCCATGATCAGAAACAGCACGCCTGGGTCGAGCGCGCCCGATGCAGCCTGGGCCAGGTATTTGATGAAACGGCCACTCATGATGATTACCAACAGCACAGCGCTCACAGCGCTCAAGGTAACCAGCACTTCTCGGGACAGGTAACGGAAGACAATCAAACCAGACACTCCAGGGTTGTCACGCTCAGGCAGCCTGACAAGGAAATGGATCAGGCATGGCGCTCGCCACGGCGAACCACCAAAAAAATATGCGGCATTATCCTGTGATTGGGTGTGTCTGTCACTGCGCGCGCCGGATACTTCCTGAACCGATGCTGACACAAGCGTGCCAAACGGGTGCTGACCGGGGTTGTCATCTGACCTTTTGCAGGGTCAAACTGCGGGCCTTGCCGCTGGCACGGCGCCGCGCGACTTGCGTGACCGCGCCCGGCCGCGAACTCATTTTGCGATTACCCACAGTTTATTCGGGGACCCCGACATGGAATTGGTTGTTAAAAGCGTCAGTGCAGAAACCTTGAAGACCGCCACGCTGGTGGTTGCCGTTGGCGAAGGCCGCACGCTGAGCGATGCTGCGAAGACTGTCGATACCCTGAGCGGTGGCGCGATCAGCACTGTGCTCAAGCGTGGCGACCTGGCGGGCAAAGTTGGCCAGAGCCTGCTGTTGCACGGCCTGCCAAACCTCAAGGCCGATCGCGTTCTGCTGGTCGGCAGCGGCAAAGAGCCCGAGCTGAGCGATCGTCAATTCCGCAAAATCATCAGCGGCGCGCTGAACACCTTGAAGAGCCTGGGCGGCACCGACGCAGCTTTCGCGCTCGATCAGCTGAACGTCAAGAATCGCGACATCTACGGCAAGAACCGTCTGTTGGTCGAAACGCTGGCTGATGGCGAGTACGTCTTCGATCGCTACAAGAGTCAGAAAGCCGATCCTCGGGCACTGAAGAAAGTCACCCTGCTGACCGCCAAACTCAACGTCACTGAAGTGGAACGGGCTGCCAAACACGCGAAGGCCATTGCCGCCGGTATGGCGGTGACTCGCGACCTGGGCAACATGCCGCCGAACATCTGCCACCCGACGTACCTGGGCGAGCAAGCCAAGGCGCTGGGCAAGGCCAACAAGGGCCTGAAAGTCGAAGTTTTCGACGAGAAGAAAATCGCTGATCTGGGCATGGGTTCGTTCCTGGCGGTCGGTCAAGGCAGTGCCCAGCCGCCACGCCTGATCGTGATGCAATACTCCAACGGCAAGAAGAGCGAAAAACCCTTCGTACTGGTCGGCAAAGGCATCACCTTCGACACCGGCGGCATCAGCCTCAAACCTGGTGCGGGCATGGACGAAATGAAATTCGACATGTGCGGCGCCGCCAGCGTGTTCGGCACGCTGAATGCCGTGCTCGAGCTGCAACTGCCAATCAACCTGGTGTGCATCGTCGCCGCTGCGGAAAACATGCCTAGCGGCAACGCGACCCGCCCGGGCGATATCGTCAAGACCATGAGCGGCCAGACCGTCGAGATCCTCAACACCGACGCCGAAGGCCGTCTGGTGCTGTGCGACGCCCTGACCTATGCCGAACGCTTCAAGCCTCAGGCAGTGATCGATATCGCCACCCTGACCGGCGCCTGCGTCGTTGCACTGGGCGGTCACACTTCCGGCCTGCTGGGTAACAGCGATGCGCTGATCAATCAGGTGCTGGACGCTGGCAAGCGCGCCGATGACCGCGCCTGGCAACTGCCGCTGTTCGACGAGTATCAGGAGCAACTGGACAGCCCGTTCGCCGACATCGCCAACATCGGCGGGCCGAAAGGCGGCACCATTACCGCGGCCTGCTTCCTCTCGCGCTTCACCAAGGCCTACGAGTGGGCTCACCTGGACATCGCAGGCACCGCATGGCTGAGCGGCGGCAAGGACAAGGGCGCCACTGGCCGTCCGGTGCCACTGCTGACCCAATACCTGATCGACCGCGCTGGCGTTTAATCGCCTCGAAACGTGCTGACCTGATTCAGGGTCAGCACGTTTGCGTTCTGGAAACCTCATGACCCAAGTCGATTTCTACATCCTGCCCAGCGCCGATCCCCTCGCGCGTCTGGATTTCGCCTGCAAACTCACCGACAAGGCCTGGCGCCTCGGGCACCGGGTGTACTTGCATTGCAGCGACGCCGCACAACGCGAAGAGCTGGATGCCCGGCTGTGGCGCTTCAAGGGTGAAACCTTCGTACCCCATGGTCCAGTCGAAGATGATCCCGACGCTCCCGTCGCATTGGGCATCGGCGGCGATCCCGGCCAACATCAGGATCTGCTGGTCAATCTCGACCTGCGCATCCCCGAATTCTTCAAACGATTCGCCCGCATCGCGGAGATCGTGGTGGAGGAGCCGTCCATCCGGCTGGCAGCGAGAGAGAGTTTCCGCTTCTACCGCGAACAGGGCTATCCTCTGCAAGATCACCGACTGCAGCGTCTTTGAGCACACGATGGATAACTCAAAAAACCTTAAAGATTCCGCGCACCTGCTGGACGACCTCGAGTCGATCCGCCAGCTGCTTGACGATGACTCTCTGCAACCCCCGCTTTTGACCGACACGGTCACTGGCGAAGGTCAGATCCCTCTGTTGTTCGATGTGGTCAATGGCCAGGTCATTGCTGCCGATGAGCAGGATCAGCATGCTGACCACATTCCTACGCTGACGCCTGAGCCTGTCCGGGCCGCCGAGCCAACGGCTGCATCATCGGCACAGCCTGAACCCAGCGCGCCCAACCCGGACGACCTGCTGCATCTGGACAGCGAGCTGCGCGCCGCGGCGCAATTGATCATGCAAGATGTGATCGACGATTTCGCTCCACATATCGAGAACGAGATCAAACGCCGCCTCGAAGCCCGGATGGAACGCCTGCTGACTCAGTACCAGAACTGACTTTGCGCTAACACTTGCCTGTAACAGTTCGGCTTGCCGGGGGTAGCGCCCTGAAGATCGCCACCGCCGGCAAGCCGCGCTGCTACAGGTCGTCCCGTCCTCGCCAGATGCTTTTGTTGAATCCGAATCCGGCTCCGGATCTGCGCTCATACGCTTGTGGCTCACAGCTTGTAGCTTGCAGCTGCCGTGAAAAGCTATACTTCCCGGCTTTTCCGACTGAAAGCAGATCAGGTTCCCGCCGCGCATGGACAAGACCTACCAGCCGCACGCCATCGAAACTTCCTGGTACCAGACCTGGGAGTCCGAGAATTATTTCGCTCCGCAAGGCGCGGGCGACTCGTACACCATCATGATTCCGCCGCCGAACGTCACCGGCAGCCTGCACATGGGCCACGGTTTCAACAATGCGATCATGGACGCCTTGATCCGTTTCCGCCGCATGCAGGGTCGTAACACCCTATGGCAGCCGGGCACCGACCACGCCGGTATCGCCACCCAGATGCTGGTCGAGCGTCAGCTCGAAGCTCAGGGCCAGAACCGCCATGACCTGGGTCGCGAAAAATTCCTCGAAAAAGTCTGGGAGTGGAAGGATCAGTCCGGTGGCAACATCAGCCGTCAGATCCGCCGCCTGGGCTCGTCCGTTGACTGGAGCCGCGAGCGCTTCACCATGGACGACGGGCTGTCCGAAGCCGTTAAAGAAGCGTTCGTACGTCTGCATGAAGACGGCCTGATCTACCGCGGCAAGCGTCTGGTCAACTGGGACACCAAGCTGCACACGGCGATTTCCGATCTGGAAGTGGAAAACCACGACGAGAAAGGCAGCCTGTGGAACCTGCGCTACCCGTTGGCCGACGGCGCCAGGACCGCTGAAGGTCTGGATTACCTGGTCGTCGCCACCACGCGTCCGGAAACCATGCTCGGCGACGCCGCTGTTGCGGTGAACCCGAACGACGAGCGTTACAAGGCCCTGATCGGCAAGTTCGTCGAACTGCCGCTGGTAGGTCGTCGCATTCCGATCATCGCCGACGACTATTGCGACCCTGAATTCGGCACCGGCTGCGTGAAGATCACCCCGGCCCACGATTTCAACGACTATGAAGTCGGCAAGCGCCACAACCTGCCGCTGCTGAACATCTTCGACAAAAACGCCAGCGTTCTGGCAGCCGCCCAGGTCTTCAACCTCGACGGCACGCTGAACGAAAGCATCGACGGCACCCTGCCCGCCCAATACGCTGGCCTGGACCGTTTCGAAGCACGTAAACAGATCGTGGAAGCCTTCGACGCCGCTGGCCTGCTGGTCAGCGTTGACGACCACGCCCTGAAAGTCCCTAAAGGCGACCGCTCCGGTACCATCATCGAGCCGTGGCTGACAGACCAATGGTATGTGTCCACCAAGCCGCTGGCGGAGCCCGCAATTGCTGCCGTTGAAGACGGTCGCATCGCGTTCGTGCCCAAGCAGTACGAAAACATGTACTTCTCCTGGATGCGCGACATTCAGGACTGGTGCATCAGTCGTCAGCTCTGGTGGGGCCACCGCATCCCTGCCTGGTACGACGAGTCCGGTAAAGTCTACGTAGGCCGCGACGAAGCCGAAGTCCGTGCCAAGCACAACCTCGGTCCTGAGGTTGCGCTGCAACAGGACAACGATGTACTCGACACCTGGTTCAGTTCCGGACTGTGGACGTTCTCCACTCTGGGCTGGCCTGAGCAGACCGATTTCCTGAAAACCTTCCACCCGACCGATGTGCTGGTCACCGGCTTCGACATCATTTTCTTCTGGGTCGCCCGGATGATCATGCTCACCATGCATCTGGTGAAGAACGAAGACGGCACAGCGCAAGTCCCGTTCAAGACCGTGTACGTACATGGTCTGGTGCGCGACGGTCAAGGTCAGAAGATGTCCAAATCCAAGGGCAACGTTCTGGATCCGCTGGACATCATCGACGGCATCGAGCTTGAGGCTCTGGTGCAGAAACGCACCTCCGGCATGATGCAGCCCAAGCTTGCGAAGAAGATCGAGAAGCAGACCCGCGACGAATTCGCCGACGGTATCGCCAGCTATGGCACCGACGCCCTGCGCTTCACCTTCTGCTCGCTGGCGTCCACCGGCCGTGACATCAAGTTCGACATGGGTCGCGTCGAAGGCTATCGCAACTTCTGCAACAAGATCTGGAACGCCGCGCGCTACGTGCTCGACAAGGGCGAAGACTGCGGCCAGAACGGCGAGGCCTTCGAGCTTTCGCTGCCTGATCGCTGGATCATCTCGCAGCTGCAACGCACCGAAGCTGAAGTGACCCGCCAACTGGATCAGTTCCGCTTCGATCTCGCCGCGCAAGTGCTGTACGAGTTCATCTGGAACCAGTATTGCGACTGGTACCTGGAGCTCTCCAAGCCGGTTCTGTGGGACGAGAACGCTCCAATCGAACGTCAGCGCGGCACCCGCCGCACGCTGGTTCGCGTGCTGGAAGTGGCCCTGCGTCTGGCTCACCCGTTCATGCCGTTCATCACCGAAGAAATCTGGCAGCGCCTGGCGCCGCTGGCCGGTATCGAAGGCAAGACCATCATGCTGCAACCGTGGCCGGTGGCGAACGAGGCGCGCATCGATGCCGACGCGGAAGGCGACATCGAATGGCTGAAGGGCGTGATGCTTGGCGTGCGCAATATCCGTGGCGAAATGAACATCGGCCCGGGCAAGCCTCTGCAACTGTTCCTCAAGAACGTCGGCGCTGAAGACCAGCGCCGCCTGACCGAGAACGAGCACCTGCTCAAGAAGCTGGCGAAGATCGAATCGTTCACCTTGTTGGACGCAGGCGCCGAAGCGCCACTGTCGGCGACCGCGCTGGTTGGCGAGATGGAAGTGCTGGTGCCAATGGCTGGCCTGATCGACAAGGGCGCAGAGCTGGCCCGTCTGGACAAGGAAATTCAGCGCCTGCAGGGCGAAGTGCAACGTGTGGGCGGCAAGCTGTCCAATGCGGCGTTCGTCGACAAGGCGCCACCTGAAGTCATCGCCAAGGAACGCGCCAAGCTGACCGAGGCCGAGCAGGCATTGGGCAAGCTGGCCGAGCAGCACGCACGGATTGCCAGTTTGTAGGAAAACTGCACAGCCCGTTCTTATGCGCGGGCTGCACGCCGTTTATAGCCGGACACGATCTGAAAGCGACGCATAACCTGTGGGAGAGAGCTTGCTCGCGAAAAGGCATTTCAACCGACGATATTTCGTCGTCTGAAATACCCTTCGCGAGCAAGCTCCCTCCCACAGTCGTTTGCGTAAAGATCCCTTTTTCTGTAGTTCATCCGGGCCTCGTGCCTGACAACCGAATCCAGTCAATGACCAGCTCACCCAAACCACCCCGCAAGAAGCCCAAACCCGCGCCAGCAGCGAAACCTGCCGAGCCAAAGGCCAAGGCCAGCCTGCATCCGCGCAATCGCCATCAAGGCCATTACGACTTCCCCCGATTGATCAAAGGCTGCCCGGAACTGGGCAAGTTCGTGATCATCAATCCGTATGGCAAGGAAAGCATCGACTTCGCCAATCCGGCGGCCGTGCGGGTGTTCAACCGCGCGCTGCTCAAGGCGTTCTATGGCATTGCCCATTGGGATATTCCGGCGGATTATTTGTGCCCCCCCATCCCCGGCCGCGCTGACTATGTGCATTTTCTGGCCGATCTGCTGGCCGAGCGCAACGCTGGCGTGATCCCCCGTGGCGCGCCCGTGAAGGCCCTGGACATCGGCACCGGCGCCAACTGCATTTACCCCTTGATAGGCCACAGCGATTACGGCTGGTACTTCGTTGGCTCGGACATCGACACGACCGCTCTGGCCTCGGCCACCACCATCGTCAAGGCCAACAACCTGGGCAAGGCCATCAGCCTGCGTCAGCAGCACAACCGCAAGCACATACTTGTGGACCTGTTACAAGCCGACGAGCGCTTTGACATCAGCCTGTGCAATCCGCCCTTCCACGCCTCTGCCGAGGAAGCCTTGCGCGGCAGCCAACGCAAATGGCGCGCTTTGGGGAAGGCCGATCCCAAGCGCAAGTTGCCGGTGCTGAACTTCGGAGGGCAGGCTGCGGAGTTGTGGTGCGAAGGCGGTGAAGCGCGTTTCGTGACACAGCTGATCACAGAGAGCGCACGGGTGCCCAAGCAGGTGCTGTGGTTCAGCACGCTGGTCTCCAAGGCCTCCAATCTACCGCTGATCCAGGCAACGCTGAAGAAGGTCGGCGCGCTGGAGAGCCACGTTGTGGAGATGTCTCAGGGGCAGAAACAGAGCCGCTTCGTCGCTTGGACCTTTCATGACAAGGCCCAACAGGAGGCCTGGCGGGCAGAACGCTGGACCTGACAGACTCAGCCCCCCATCTCTAAGCGGCCTCAAACTCAGGGCACAAAAAAACCGTGTCCGGATCACTCCGTCACACGGTTTCTCTTACAACAAGAGGCGTTTTCGCTTACTTGTTGACTGCGTCGGTCAGGCCTTTGGCCACAACCAGCTTGATCACTTTCTTGGCCGGGATTTCGATGGCGGCGCCAGTCGATGGGTTACGGCCGGTACGGGCAGGACGCTCGGTCACTTTCAGCTTGCCGATGCCTGGCAGAGTGATTTCGCCGCCGTTTTCCAGCTGGTCCGCGACGATTTGGCCCAATTGGTCCAGAGCATTGCGCGCGGTGGTTTTAGGCGCGTCGATAGCTTCTGCGATATCGGCGATCAATTGGTCTTTAGTCAGAGCCATGGTGGTGTTCCTTCCCTATCAAATTCATATGGTTTGCAGAGTGTGTACAGACGCGAAATGTAGATACTCAAATCGGCCTTTGGTTCGGCCGAACGCCCACAAACTGCATGCTTGGCGCGCTTCAGTGCGCAAGACCGGGCAAAACTAGCACAGAGCCAAGCAAATATCCGCCCCTACCTACCCATTTGGTCAGCTTTATCGCGGTTCAAGGGTAAAAAAGTCATATAAATGAGTTTGCGGCCGTGTTTTCGGCCTTCCCGGCCCGCTCAGCGCCCTGTCTGCGGTACACTTGCCGCCTTTCGCACGGGCCCTGCGTCCCCGTTCAGTTCCACTTCAGCAGCCGAGAAATCCATGCCGATCCGTCATGCCATCGTTCACCTGATCGACAAGAAACCCGACGGTACGCCCGCAGTCCTCCATGCTCGAGATTCCGAACTCGCGGAGTCCCAGGCCATCGAGAACATGCTGGCCGACCTCAACGAGAGCTACAACGCCAAACAGGGCAAAGCCTGGGGTCTGTTCCATCCGGAGTCCGGCGCGCACCCGTTCAGCGGCTGGCTCAAGGAATACCTCGACGATGGCAAGGACTTCACCGCGTTCAGCCGCGTGGCGGTCGAACACCTGCAGAAGCTGATGGAGGAATCCAATCTGTCGGTGGGCGGTCACGTGTTGTTCGCCCATTACCAACAGGGCATGACCGAGTACCTGGCCATCGCCCTGCTGCACCACAGCGAAGGCGTGGCCGTGAACGAAGAACTGGACGTCACTCCGTCCCGGCATCTGGACCTCGGTCAATTGCATCTGGCGGCGCGGATCAACATCTCCGAGTGGCAGAACAACAAGGCCTCCAAACAGTACATCTCCTTCATCAAAGGCAAGAACGGCAAGAAGGTCTCGGAATACTTCCGCGACTTCATCGGCTGCCAGGAAGGCGTCGACGGCCCCGGTGAAACCCGTACCCTGCTCAAGGCCTTCAGCGATTTCGTCGAGAGCGAAGACCTGCCGGAAGAGTCGACCCGCGAGAAGACCAAGGCGCTGGTCGATTACGCCAGCAGCCAGAGCAAGATGGGCGAACCTATCGCGCTGGAAGAGCTGTCCGGCCTTATCGACGAAGACCGCCCCCGCGCCTTCTACGAACATATCCGCAACAAGGATTACGGCCTGTCTCCGGAAATTCCGGCCGACAAACGCACCCTCAACCAGTTTCGCCGCTTTACCGGCCGGGCAGAAGGCTTGTCGATCAGTTTCGAAGCGCACCTGCTGGGCGACAAGATCGAATACGACGAAGAAAAAGGCACCCTGATCATCAAGGGCCTGCCAACCCAGCTCACCGATCAGTTGAAGAGGCGCTGACCGCCATGCTCGTGCGCACCCTGAAGAAGTTCGTGCTGATCCTGCTGGTCGTGGTGGTCTACCAGAACTGGGGCAAAATCGAACACTTCTTCAATCCGGCGCAGGCTGTTTCATCGCAGGTTCAGTCCCAGGCCAAAGTGACGCTCTACGCCACCGACTGGTGCGGCTACTGCAAACAGACCCGGCGCTTTCTCGACAGCAAGGGCATTCCCTACACCGAGTACGACATCGAGAAGTCGGCTGAAGGGCGCAAGGCTTACGAAGCGCTGGGTGGCCGCGGGATTCCTCTGATCGACGTGAACGGCACGTTGATCAGAGGGTTCAGCCCGGAGGAGATTCTGGCGGCTTTGAGTAACAGCAGCACCTGATCGAGTCAGACGCTGCTCCCCCGTCCTCAACACTGAATCGTGCACTCTCGTTAGAGCGGATTACATCCTGCTTGCGTCGCTTCGCGTGCTGTCACATAAGGCCGGAAAGGCTCGAGATTCCAAGGCTCCTTATTTTCAGCGATCTGAAAGTGGCAGACCAACTGACGCCTCATGGTATTGCGGTGAGCGTCATAATTTGCAGGCTTGGTCCAGCGAGCGTCCCTTCCCTCCTTGCGCAGTAGTTCCGCATAGACCTTATCGGAGCCGTGCGAATCGCTCTGTTTTTTGCCCTCGTCCGTGAGCGTCACCGCCAGACTCCATTCCTTCCGATTGGTACCGGGATCAAAGCGAGAGACCCACTCAGTGGACTTTATGTAGCGATAGACCGGTTCACCGACGGCATTTATCGCTTGATCCCACTCGTTATAGCTGAACGTCGCGTCCTGACGTCGAGTTTCGGGCAGCGTCATCTTGACGATTGGAATCCTTACGGCAGTCTTTTCAAAATAGCGCTGTTGATCGTAGCGAGCATCATCCAACCCCCCCGTGGTCGGCAGGTAGAAAAACGCCTGGATCGGTACCTCTGCCGCAGGCCTGGAAGGGTCCCAGGTTTCGATCCGCAGCTCGTTCTGCTTCTCGAATGCTGCTTGCCCGACCTTTCCCATGGCGTCCACTGAAGCATTGAAGTTTTTAACAGCGTGTTGATCCAGCGCGTCACGTACGTCGAAGCCGCACTCTTTTGTGTTGTTGTTTTGCCCATTGAATTGTTTATAGCGGTCTGCCCATGCAGTGCCCGTATAAATACCCTGTTTGTCGCAGGGCTGGCTGTTAGGCTGGTCGCTCTTGCCGCAGCCCTTTTCATCTCTTACGTCGGTCCCCCCATCCATGGGAAACGAACACAGCACCTGATATCGGCTCTTTCCCGCGGGCAGTTTCAGGAGGGGGTAAAGGATATAGCCGTTATTCTCCTCCCTGACCAGCTTTTGGAATTTTGAGTCTTCTCTCAAATAGGAGAATGACGTACCGCCGCTTTTTTGCGCCGCGGGGCTAGGCGCCCATGAATCATAAAAGGGTGAAGGTACCGTCGCCCTAAAGATAACCCCTTGGCATAAAAAGGCCGGCTGGGTGTTTCGACCACAATCGTTGGGACTTGAATAATAGCGGCCAATCAAATCCTTAGCTGTGTCTTGCCCCGTCGCAGAATACGCCACGGAAAAAAAAGAAGAACAGGCAATCGTGAATGTCGCAGCCAGCAGCGTCCCTTTCATGTTCAGACTCCTTTTAATGTCCCAACTGCATGTCAACCCATGCACTCAAAAATCATAGCGCTTGGTTAAAACGGAACAACTGGCATAAATGACAGCCATCCATACTCTTTCGCGATACCCGCCCATCCGCTTATTTCCGTTTGGCCCCTCCTACGACCCTCGCACGCTGTTATAAGAAATCGCGATAAATACAAATACCGTTATTTACTATCGATCCACTTACTTATTTGACGACACTCCTGAATCGACATTAACTCTCCTGTATCAGCGCCAATCGTTACCACTCACAACGCCGCTTCCGGACCAGAGCGCTGTTGAGCATCGGCTGTTCAAGGGAAGAACCATGAAATATTCGACTGGGATGTCACTGTTGCTTTTATTCACTCCGCCTGTATTCGCTGGAGACGTTGAGTTATCACCGGAGCAAACAGTGGCGATACTGAACACCAATTACAATGAGCGTCTTTACGAGTGCAGAGACACAAAGACAAACGCCGTCCGCGGTCATTATTACTGCAGTGGCGTCATTGTAAGAACCGTTGACACTGCTCGATTCGTGCCATGGGACTACAGCCCTTCGGCAATAAAACTGGGCTCTACTTCATTCAGCTGGCTGAGAAGCGATATTCTTACAAACAAACTTTATCATCCGGCAGGTTTGATTGTACGCACCCCCGAAGACGCACTCATTCACAACCGGCCTGCGCTCGATAAAGGCTGGGAATGTATCTATACCTTTGACGCCAATACCACCCGGGGGATTCTCTATCCCAATGCAGGCAAACCTCGAGGCTGGAATGGCTGCGACTTCGAAGGTGACTTCACTGAAAACAAATCCACCCAGCTTGTCGACAATAACAATAACGAGGACGCCTACGGATCCTGCCGCGAGATCGGTGTGGGTTCGGACGACCTGGCCAAAAATCAGGCCGCCCTGTGGGTTAATCGCTATCGAAATGACAAAAACCGCACGGAGAATCAATGCTCCTGGAACATCGAGAAAGCCCGCGACTGGAACTCTATGATCGGCATCCGCACCGGGCCGGATTTCAGGAACAACGGGATGTGGACCGAAATGCTGCTCAAGAACGCCTCGGAAACAGCCGATGGCAGCAGGCTCATTCCTCACATTGATGGGTTCTTTTATGACGTGAATAACATGACTGAACTCAATGCTGACAAGCAAAGTGGTGCGACAATTGCGCGGATCTTCCAGGCACAGTTAAAACGGGCTGGCTACACCGTCCCGGTGCTCCGATTGAACTTCAAGGCGCCTGCGGCTCAACGCTTCACCTACAGCGCAACCGATCAAGGGACGTGTGACAGTTACATAAAGTCCGCCACGTGGAGAGCATATTTCGACAAAGACATCAAAAAGGAAATATGGAGCCTTTCTGTCGTGCCCACCGACTGCGGACGCGCCATAGCGCCCGAAGAGACCGACGTAGCCTATGCCGAGCTGGCGTTCGCCCATGACAAAGACGTTCAATGGACTGAAATCAATGGCGGCGGTATGCGTCGACAATTTGTTTGCTTGTTAACTAACTATCGAGACAAAGACGAATGGAACATGGAGCCTATTCGGCCTGATGTCACCCAAGAGGCGGCTGTTAAAAGCTACTGCAACCCTCTCCCCAAACCTTAGCCCCCACGCTCACACAACGACCACGCATCACACAGACAGGCCTTCATCATGAATACGTCATGTACAATCGCTCGCCCGGTATTTGTCAAAAATGGAGCCCGCTTAGTTCTGCTCGTGATCGCGGCTTTCGGGATGCTTGACTGTTCAATTGCGTATGCGGGAGCAGGAACGGACGCAGTCGAACTCATGAAATATTATTATTACCGGACGGTAAAAAACTGTGGGTCTACCAGGCCTGCCTATCTATGCTCCGGCCTCATGTTGCGTGGCACCCAGCACTCCAAAGATTATCAGGTATGGAACCCCAGTCCAACGTCCGTGAAAAACGAGGGGGTTTCATTTTCGTACCTCAGAGACGATGCCAAATATGATCGTCTCGGCCTGCTTAACTATAATGGCTATGTTTTAACCCCCAACGACGACGTTAAGAAACCACAACAGAAGCGGGTCGTTAACTGTTTTTTTCCTCTCGACGCATGGACCGATCGTCGAACTGAAGGCGGCTGCGGAGATAACGCAGACACAAAAGATATTACAGAGGCCATGTGCGACTCCATCAATGTCAACACTGCTGGCGCGTGGATCAAAAATTACAACAGCGTCGGCAAGGAGCGTCCCAGTATCTGCGGATTCGATGTGCGTGAGGAAAGAGGTACTCAAGCGACCAATAATTTCTACGAAGGCATAAAAGCTATGGATTTGCTCAACGATGTCAGCTTCAGTCGGCAGAATGAAATCCGCGTAAAGACCTGGGATCAAGGAAACCCCCTGCAGTTGTCTGCCCTGGCGTTCATCTATACCCGCAGAGAAGGACTCGCCGATGCTCAGGCGGACCAGGAAGACATGTATAAGGCTACTCAGAGGTGGATACCGGTTATCTACCTTAATCTTCCTGACACTCCTGCCGCCGACGCGACCTTTTCTTACAAGGCAAGCGACCAGGCCATCAAGGAACAACCGAGTTCGAACTGCGGCCCCTACATTCAGAAAGCGGAATGGAAAAAGACGTTCGTGAAAGAGGTCAACAAGGACGTCGCGCAACTGGTTGTCACCCCCACGAAATCGTGCGGGAGAAACTTCTCAGGAGCACAGACCGACGCAGCCTTTGCAGAACTGGCGAATAAATACCGGGATAACAGCGATTGGGCTGTGTATGACGATACTTCTATGAGGCGCCAGTTCCTCTGCCTTCGCCTGCAGTACCCCGGCAACGAAACGTGGAATCTGGAGCCCTTCCGGCCGTATGTCTCTGAGGAGCAGGCGATTTCGGCGCGGTGCAACCCAGTTCCATAACCTGTGAGGATTGTGGAAGCAGAGTTCTTCGCGGTGCGCCAGCACATCCAGCATCACAATTGACTGGCGCTCGTCCCCGCGAATCAACTCATTCCCGAGCCTGCCGAACAAGTGCCAGTCATCAGACCCAGTGCTTACTTCGCGTCGAGCCGAAACCCGAAGCGCGGGAAGTGCACATGCACAACGCCCGCGCGCTCATCATCGCGACGCACGATGATTTCTTCACGGCCGTTGAACACCAGTTCGCCATGAACCGCATTCACGCCGTAATCCACGGCTGAAACACTGACCTGCTGACCCACTTCGAAACCGTTCGGGTCAGTAAATACCTCGGTCGGAACGGGTGCAGGGGTCGCTTGGCGCGCGATCTCGACGGCGTCCGCCGAGCTCAGCTCGCTGCTGGCGCCATGGCCGAAACCGACAACCCGCTGAAACCAGGCCGATACCGCGGGATAGGCGTCCACTGCCGCAGCAGTGACCGGGGTTTGCTTGAGAAACCACAGAGGATGGGCCACCGAGAAGTCGGCAATCGACGGAGCACCCAACAGGAAGTCACCGCTGCGCTCCAGCTGGGTTTCAAGACGATTCATCAGGGTCGGCCATTGATGCCGCACCAACTCAATGGGCAATCGCGTCGCCATCCCACCCTCGAAAAACGTTGCGCGATCGGCGACGAAAGCCTTCACCGCTTCCGGTGGCACTTTGGCGAAACGTACCGCGAGCGACTCCGGCTGAAACACCAGGCTGACGGCGTGGAGAAACAGCACTGAATCGGCCCAACTCGCCAGGCTCGCAGAGGTGAACTCCTGTCCCTCGGGATAGAAGGTCGGGGAGGCTTTTTCCTGTTCCAGACGGCGGGCAATCAGCGCAGTGTCGCAGTAAATGTCTGCCCCCACCTGCAACACCGGGGTCTTGCGATAGCCGCCAGTCAGGCACGTCACGTCCGGTTTGGGCAGGATCGGCGGGATGATCACCGAGCGCCAGGACAGCCCTTTAAAACCAAGCATCAAGCGTGCTTTCTCGGCAAACAGGGATGTGGGGTAGTGATGCAGGATCAGTTCACTCATTTTCAACCTCTGTGTCGAACGCATGTATCCCGCGACTAACGGGCGGATAGCTGAGTACGGTGTACGCTGCGGCAAGCAACTACAAGTGACGAACAGGCCAAAGTCCCGATTGATCAGGAGGCAGGTACAATCCCCGTTCCCCCACCGGGTATGAGGTCAGATCTCATGGATTTCGAAGACGTGAGAAATTCTCTGGGTCTTGGCGTCCCACACATATCTCACGTGTTTGCCCTGCAAGGGGATGGACACCGCTGGCGGGCGAAATGCTGCCACGCATTCATGTCCACTCAGCCGCACACTGTTATAGAGAAGCCCCCAGGAGCCGGCGTCCCGTAGTGCCCTGGCGAACACCTGGGCCACGCCGTAACACGAAGGATCTGGCTGGTGCAATTCGGGATAGCGGGTGCGTACGTCATGCACCGGCTTAACGATCTGATTGACGTAGGTGCGCAGGGTCAACTCGATATCCTGCTCGTTGGTTGCGGCCAGAAACCGCTGCTGATGAAAGCTTGTTTCGGCGATAGCCGCTGCCTGGCTGTTCGCGGCGTAGTAGATGCCGTAAGTGCCGTCAGTGAAGCGGCTGGCCTTACCTATATGGGTAAACGCCGCCATGACCGGCGTCGAACCCGGTCCTGAAACCCGATCTTCGACCGGGACGCGGTTCAATACACCACACTCTTCCTGCAACCGATCATTGGTCAGCGCCTCCAGCGCATAGGCCATTTCAAGTTCGCCTGGATCGAGTAAATCCTCGAAAAGCGTGATCGGCGGGAAAGCACTACTGACCATCCTGAACGCCGCATCCCACGCCGGGATAACAGTCTTGGGCTGCTTCATCAGCCACGGACTCCATCCAGATAGCGACGCACATCGGCGATATCCACCACGCGGCCGGCGAGCATATAGCGCAGCGCGGACTGGCCGTTAAAGGGCGCAGCCGTGTTCGGCTTGCCGACCCACTCGTAGGCGCGTCCAAGGTTATTGCTGAAGATGATGCTGAGCGCCTTGTGAATCCCCATTAGATAGGAAATTCGCTCCAGCGTGTCATGAGGTAATCGGATGTCTGGCGTGCGCCGGTACTTGTAAAAGGTCGTGTTGCTGACCGATCCCAGAAGCGTGCGCTGCTCCTCGACCGAACATCCCCAATGAGCCATGAGGTTGAAGAAGAATTTCAGCGCCACACGCCCCGCTTCAGGGGTGTCGACGCCGGGGCCGTCGTTGCGGTTGATCGCCAGGGCTGGCATGACCGGGTCTCCTGTTCATCGTTGCTGATGAACAGCCTAGTCCACATACGAACAAAATCAAGATATTAATTCATATGCGAAAGGCCCTACATGCACTCACAACGTTGCCGATAGAGGTTGGAAGGCAGCCCTACGGCGGCGGGGGATGATCACCAAGGATTGAGGGAATAAAACTGGCGGCCAGCGCTTCCTTTGCACTCTTGCGCAGCTTCTTTATCAGCCGCTCCTGGCGCAGCGCTTCACCCTTGTCGCAACATGCCTCGACATAAACCAGTGCGACGGCCGGGCTGGAGAAGAAGAAGCGCGCGCCTTTACCGCTCTGGTGCTTCTGGAAACGGCGATGAGGGTCGTCGCTGATGCCGCAGTACAACGACCCGTTGGCAGCGCGAACGAGGTAGACGAACCACGGTTTGCTGACCGTGATTTCATCTGGGGGAGTGACGGATATGGCGACTTCGGGCATCGTGCAGACAAACGTGTGAACAGTGAAGCCGCGATTCTAACAGAGCCTCAGCGCCCCGCCTGATACGCCTTCAGCCCCTTCTGTGCCTGGGTACGAATGGCGTTTTGCACGAAGGGTGTCCAACCCAGCACGGCGCCTTTCATACCGAGGGCTTGACGCGACCAACGCCAGAGATCGAAGTGGTCGTGATGCTCGCAGATCTTGCCATCGCGAAACACGAAGCGCGCCTGGATGTCGTTGACCACCGTGCGCCCGGTCTGGCTGAACAGGTAAGTCGCCACCCAATGGGCGCCGCCAGAGCGCTCATCGGCGCGCACGTTGTCGAAGCGAACAGAGAAGTCCCGGGCTCGCGACGTCAGCATGCGCCACATGTCCGCCACGTCACGCCCGCGCAGCTCGCCGAACACCGGATCGCTGAACAGCACGTCTTCGGTATAGCAAGCCGCCATGGCTTCAGCGTCCAGGCGATTGAAAGCGTCATAGAAGTCGTAGATCAGCGCGCTGTGTCGCTCGCTCGGAAGGGGATCGCTCATGCGGGGAATGTCCATGGGAGAGGTGTCTGCACGATAAGCGCCAACACCTGTTTTTGCCATGGACATTTGCGATGCAAATATCGGAACTCAGACTTTCTCGCTGGTCACGTCCACATACAGCGCTCGACCTGCGCCCATGCCCGCGACAATTCCAAGCACGCCAATCACCCCGAAGATCCAGCCCACAGAGTTCCAGTTACCGGTCCAGTCATGCACGATGCCGACCGCGAACGGGCCCAGCGAGGCCAGCGTGTAGCCGACGCCCTGAGCCATGCTCGACAGGTTGGCTGCAACGTGTGAATCACGGGAGCGCAGCACAATCAGGGTCAGCGCCAGACTGAACGTACCGCCCTGCCCCAGGCCCAGCACCACCGCCCAGATCCACAGCTGGTTGAGCGGCGCATATAAACAGCCGTACAAGCCAGCGAGGGTCAGCAGCATCACCAGCAGAATCGCAACGCGCTGGTCCTTGCCGCGCGTCGCCAACCAGGGGGCGGTGAGCGAACTGATCAACTGGACCATGATCGAGCCCGAAAGCAGCAAGCCCGCCTCGGTCGGTGTCAGACCACGGCCGATCAGAATCGAAGGCAGCCAGCCGAACACAATGTAGGCGAGCGACGATTGCAGGCCCATGTACAAGGTGACCTGCCGCGCCAGCTTATCGCGGAAAAGGCCCCGGACCCGGTAGGACGCCTGATGCTGGCCATGACTTTGGCGCGTCTGCGGCCACCAGAAAATCGCGGCCAGAAGTGCCGGGACGATCCAGAAGCCCAGGCCCACGTTCCAGCTATTATCGAAGAACTGGCTCAGTGGCACCGTGGAGCCGGCTGCCACTGCAGCCCCAAGACACAAGGCCATGGTGTACACGCCGGTCATGGTCCCGGCCTGTTTGGCGAAGTCACGCTTGACGATGCCCGGCAGCAACACACCGATGATGCCGATGCTTGCGCCCGCCATGATGCTGCCGGCGAACAATCCGACCGGACCAAACGAGCTGCGCAGAATGATGCCGCAGGTCAGTGTCAGCAAAATGCCCAACACCACGCGCTCGCTGCCGAAACGCCGCGCCAGAATGGGCGCCATCGGCGCGAACAGCCCCAGGCACAACACCGGCAGCGTCGTCAGGAGCCCCGCTGTCGAGGCAGACAGCCCGAGGCTTTTCGACACTTCGCTAAGCAGGGGCGCCATGCTCGACAATGCCGGTCGCAGGTTCAGCGCTACCAACACCAGCCCCAACAGTAGAAACCACGGGCGCTTGAGCACGGGGCGATGTTGCTGGACTTGCTCGTCGTCAGCCTCCGCGTCGATCAGCAGTTCGTCGATTTCATGGTGTTTTTTTACAGGGGATAGCGTGTCGCTCGCCGGTGGCGCCTTGGTCGTCATGGGATTCTCGTGGGGGCAGGATGTGTAACAGCGCATAGCGCAAAGACGTAATCCTGTTGGAGAACGGCAAAGAACACAAGTTTTGCGAGGATTGGGTACAACTCAATGACTTACCGATTTCGAATGCGCTACCGCCGGCGAGCCGGACCGCTTCAAGGGTCGTGTGGCCAACGATATCGAGATTGACCGGCTCAAATCCAAACAAAAAACCCGGACACTTGGTCCGGGTTCTTCGGTAAATCAGCTATCGACTCAGTGCAGAATCTGACTGAGGAACAGCTTGGTACGGTCGCTTTGCGGGTTGTCGAAGAAGTCGTTTGGCGCGGCCTGTTCGACGATTTCGCCTTTGTCCATGAAGATCACGCGGTTGGCCACGGTGCGGGCGAAGCCCATTTCGTGGGTCACGCAGAGCATGGTCATGCCTTCTTCAGCCAGGCCGACCATGGTGTCCAGAACCTCTTTCACCATTTCCGGGTCCAGAGCCGAGGTCGGTTCGTCGAACAGCATGATTTTCGGCTTCATGCACAGGGCACGGGCGATGGCCACACGTTGTTGCTGACCACCGGACAGCTGACCCGGGTATTTATGCGCCTGTTCTGGAATGCGAACGCGCTCCAGATAGTGCATAGCGATTTCTTCAGCCTTTTTCTTCGGCATCTTGCGGACCCACATCGGCGCCAGGGTGCAGTTCTGCAGAATGGTCAGGTGCGGGAACAGATTGAAGTGCTGGAACACCATGCCGACTTCGCGGCGGATGGTTTCGATCTGCTTGAGGTCCGAAGTCAGTTCGGTGCCATCAACGACGATGCGACCTTGCTGGTGTTCTTCCAGACGGTTCAGGCAGCGAATGGTGGTCGACTTGCCCGAACCCGACGGGCCGCACAAAACGATACGCTCGCCCTGACGCACGTTCAGGTTGATGTCTTTCAATACATGGAACTGGCCGTACCATTTATGTACGCCTTCCATGCGGATCATGCCTTCGGCGCCCAGAGGCTTGCTGATAGCTTCACTCATCACATAACTCCTAACGCTTGTGGCCTGTGTCCAACTTACGCTCCAAATGCATGGAGTAGCGGGACATACCGAAACAGAAGATCCAGAACACCAGGGCCGCGAACACGTAACCCTCGGTCGCCATGCCGAGCCAGTTCGGGTCGGCGGCAGCTTGCTTGACGCTGTTGAGCAGGTCGAACAGGCCGATGATGATCACAAGGCTGGTGTCCTTGAACAACGCGATCACGGTATTCACCAAGCCCGGAATCACCAGCTTCAGCGCCTGAGGCAGAATCACCAGGCCCATCCGGCGCCAGTAACCCAGGCCCATCGCGGCAGCCGCTTCGTACTGACCTTTTGGAATGGCCTGCATGCCGCCACGCACCACTTCAGCCACGTAGGCCGACTGGAACATGATCACGCCGATCAGGGCGCGCAGCAGCTTGTCGAAGTTCATGCCTTCGGGCAGGAACAGCGGCAGCATCACAGAGGACATGAACAGCACGGTGATCAGTGGAACGCCGCGCCAGAACTCGATGAAGGTCACGCAGATCACACGAATCGCCGGCATATCGGAACGGCGTCCGAGCGCCAGAACCACGCCCAACGGCAATGCACCGGCGATACCGACGGTGGCGATGACCAGCGTCAACATCAGGCCGCCCCACTGGCTGGTAGCCACTTCGGTCATGCCGAAGATGCCACCGTGCAGCAGGAAGTACGCGGCGATCGGGTAGATCACCAGGAAGCTCAGGCCGTAAACCGCCTTGCGTGGCATGGCTTTGATGAACAGCGGCGCAGCGCCGATGATCGCCAGCCAGACAGTCAGATCGACCCTCCAACGCAGCTCTTGCGGGTAGTAGCCGTACATGAACTGGCCGAAGCGCTGTTCGATGAACACCCAGCAGGCGCCCGCCTTGGTGCAGTCGGCGCGCGTGGTGCCGACCCAGTTGGCGTCGAAGATGGCCCAGCTCAGCAGCGGCGGAACGATCAGCCAGATCAGGTAGATCGAGAACAGGGTCAACAGGGTGTTGATCCAGTTCGAGAACAGGTTCTGGCGCATCCATGCCACCGGGCCGAAAACTTTGCTCGGCGGCGGCATGTCAGGTTTGAAAGTATGGGATGTCATGCGCGTTTCCTCACCGCTCGATCAGCGCAATGCGCTTGTTGTACCAGTTCATCAGCAGGGAAATGCTGATGCTGATCGCCAGGTAGACGCTCATGGTGATGGCAATGACTTCGATGGCCTGACCGGTCTGGTTCAGAACGGTACCGGCGAACAGCGAGACCATTTCCGGGTAACCGATACCGGCGGCGAGCGAAGAGTTCTTCGCAAGGTTCAGGTATTGGCTGGTCAACGGCGGAATGATCACCCGCAGCGCCTGCGGGATGATGACTTTGCGCAGGGTCGGCCCCGGGCGCAGGCCCAGCGAACGCGCTGCTTCGGTCTGGCCGTGGCTGACCGACTTGATGCCCGAACGCACGATCTCGGCGATGAACGCCGCGGTGTATACGGTCAGGGCAAGGGTCAGCGCCAACAGTTCAGGGATCAGTACCCAGCCGCCGACGAAGTTGAAGCCCTTGAGTACCGGCATTTCCCAATGCACCGGAGCACCGAAGATCAGCGCACACAGCGCCGGGATCACGATGAGCAGAGCCAGGCCCGCCCAGAACTTGTGAAACGGTACGCCCGTGGCCTCGAAGCGTTTGTTCGCCCATTTGGCCATGACAACGATGGCGACGATAGCCAGCACGATGCTGATCACAAACGGCAAGGTTGCGTCGTTGGTGATCGCCGCCGGCATGTTCAGGCCACGGCTGCTCACGAAGAACGAACCGAGGAAGCCATGCGCCGCGCGTGGACCGGGCAGGGTCAGGAATACCGCGAAATACCAGAACAGGATCTGCAGCAGTGGCGGGATGTTACGGAAAACCTCGACGTAAACCGTCGCCAGTTTGTTGATCATCCAGTTGTTGGACAGCCGCGCCACACCGACGATGAAGCCCAGCAGGGTCGCGAGAATCACGCCGATGAACGTCACCAGCAGCGTGTTGAGCAAACCGATGAGGAAAACCCGCGCGTAGGTATCCGACTCCGTGAAAGGAATCAGATGCTGTGCGATGCCGAATCCGGCACTGTTTTCAAGGAAACCGAAACCTGAGGTGATGCCCCGGTGTTGCAGGTTGGTCTGGGTGTTATCGAACAGATACCAACCCATCGCGACTACGGCGATAACCGTGATTATCTGAAATAGCCACGCACGCACTTTGGGATCGCTGAGGGATAGCCTCTGCTTTGGTGCGCTGATTTGATTTTGCATGGAGTGCCCCGGATGAAATGCAACGAAGTACCCGGCTGCGGATCACGCAGCCGGGCACAGGTCAATCAACGCACTGGCGGTGCGTATTGAATGCCGCCGTTGGTCCACAGAGCGTTCTGACCACGGTCGATTTCCAGAGGAGTGGATTTACCCAGGTTCTTCTCGAAGATTTCGCCGTAGTTACCTACTTGAGCAACGATCTGAACGACCCAGTCCTTCTTCAGTTTCAGCTGCGGGCCGTAGTCACCGTCAGCACCCAGCAGACGAGCGACGTCCGGGTTCTTGGTGGACTTGGCTTCGGCTTCGACGTTTTTCGAAGTGATGCCAGCTTCTTCGGTGTTCAGCAGCGCATAGCCAACCCAGCGAACGATGGAAGTCCACTCGTCGTCACCACGGGCAACAACAGGTGCCAGAGGCTCTTTGGAGATGGTTTCAGGCAGAACGACGTAATCCTTCGGCGAGGCCAGCTTGGAGCGCTGTGCGTACAGCTGCGATTTGTCGGAGGTCAGCACGTCGCAACGACCGGATTCCAGCGACTTGGCGCTTTCGTCCGAGGTGTCGAAGGTGATCGGGGTGTATTTGAGGTTGTTGGCGCGGAAGTAGTCGGAAACGTTCAGCTCGGTAGTGGTACCGGCTTGAATACAGATGGTCGCACCGTCCAGTTCCTTGGCACTTTTCACGCCCAGCTTGCTGTTGGCCAAGAAGCCAACGCCGTCGTAGTAAGTCACGAAGCCCGGGAATTCCAGACCCATGCTCGCATCGCGGGAGCTGGTCCAGGTGGTGTTACGCGACAGGATGTCGATCTCGCCGGACTGCAGCGCGGTGAAACGCTCTTTGGCGTTCAGCTGACTGAACTTGACCTTCTTGGCGTCGCCAAAAACAGCAGCCGCGACTGCGCGGCAGAAGTCAGCGTCGATACCTTGGATGGTGCCGCTTTTGTCAGGTACCGAGAAACCTGGCAGACCGTCGCTCACGCCGCACTGGATGAAGCCTTTCTTTTGAATGGCATCCAGTTTTGCGCCCGCTTGAGCGAAACCGGTGATACCGAGTGCTGCTGCGGCGGCCACTACAGCCAGGGTGGATTTCAACATCTTCATTCAAACCTCCAGTTTGCTCTTTGTTGTGTAGGAGCTTTAGCCCCGTCGCACCCTTGTGAGGCATTAATGACCCGTGCCGGCTTGTTTTTGGGTCATGCGACGTAAGACCCGAATCCGCCACCGGTGCCAGGCAGTTGGCCTGGCCTGTATGCGGACCCGATTTGGTCAAATGGACTGAAGCCCCCTGATGTCCTTGAACCCCGAGGTCCAAAGCGAATCGTGCCGGAATCCTGATCGATGGATTCCCTGCTGCCTCGGCGTAACGTTAGGCTGCATGATTAATAGCCTATTAGTGTTACCGCCAAAGTGAGCGCCTTCACTCCGAGGGTTTCGTAGCAAAGCGCGTACCACCATGGTGGCAAACTCGAATTAGCGACAGGTCAAGATCAAAACTTGTAACCTTGCGACATCTTCTTTCATATCTCGATAGGGCCACGCACCGCGTTAAAGCGCCGCGCCAGAGCCATTGCACACTAATGGAGCACACATGAGCGAACCCCTGATCATCGAGCCGGAAAAGACCGTAGACGCTTGCGTCATCTGGTTGCACGGCCTGGGCGCCGACCGCTACGACTTCTTGCCGGTTGCCGAAGCCTTGCAGCAAACGCTGCTGAGCACCCGCTTCGTGCTGCCACAGGCTCCGACCCGCGCCGTTACCGTCAACGGCGGTTACGAGATGCCGAGTTGGTACGACATCAAGGCGATGAGCCCGGCCCGTGCCATCGACAGCGACCAGCTGGAAGGTTCGGCCCAGCGGATTCTCACCCTGATCGAGCAACAAAGAGACGGCGGCATCGATCCGGCGCGGATCTTCCTCGCCGGTTTCTCTCAAGGCGGCGCAGTGGTGCTGCATACCGCATTCCTGCGTTGGGAAGGCCCGCTGGGCGGCGTTCTCGCGCTGTCTACCTATGCACCGACGTTCAGTGACGACATGGTTCTTTCGGCCAGCCAACAGCGCATTCCGGCGTATTGTCTGCACGGCATTTATGACGAAGTGGTCCAGAACGCCATGGGCCGCACCGCTTACGAGCAGCTGAAGTCTCACGGCGTCACCGCGACATGGCAGGAATACCCAATGGGCCATGAAGTGTTACCGCAGGAGATTGCCGACGTAGGGGTCTGGCTCGCGGATCGGCTGCGTTAAGGCACTATTTGTTCCTTTCTTTTGTCTTGCGGATTTGGTATGGCACTACGCCCGGCCGGGTTCTTGCTTTACACTGCCGGGCGTACACTCCTTAATCAATCGACGAGATGACCGTGCTCAAAGCACTTAAAAAAATGTTCGGTAAAAGCGAGGCTGAGCAGCTCGCACCCGCTGCTCCCCTCCCCGCTTCCAAAAGCCCGACCGAAGGCTCATACCGGGAAACCGCTACGCCAGTAGCCCAAACTGCCGAGCCAGAGGCCTCCAGCGCACCGGCTGCTTCGCGCCCAAAGGCTGAGCGCCCACGTCGCGAACGCGCACCCAAGCCAGTCGTCGCACCGTGGAAACTGGAAGATTTCGTGGTAGAACCCGTGGAAGGCAAGACCCGCTTTCACGACTTCCCGCTCGCTCCAGAACTGATGCATGCCATCCAGGATCTGGGCTTCCCGTACTGCACCCCTATCCAGGCGGGCGTTCTGGGCTTCACCCTCAAGGGCAAGGATGCGATCGGTCGCGCGCAGACCGGTACCGGCAAGACCGCCGCGTTCCTGATCTCAATCATCACCCAACTGACCCAGACCCCGCCGCCGAAAGAACGCTACATGGGCGAGCCTCGCGCACTGATCATCGCGCCAACCCGCGAACTGGTGGTGCAGATCGCCAAGGACGCAGCGGCGCTGACCAAGTACACCGATCTCAACGTCATGACCTTCGTGGGTGGCATGGACTTCGACAAACAGCTCAAGCAGCTGGAAGCCCGCCACTGCGACATTCTGGTCGCGACACCCGGCCGCTTGCTGGACTTCAACCAGCGCGGTGAAGTGCATCTGGACATGGTCGAAGTGATGGTGCTGGACGAAGCCGACCGCATGCTGGACATGGGTTTCATCCCGCAGGTGCGCTCGATCATCCGCCAGACTCCGCACAAGGGCGAGCGTCAGACGCTGCTGTTCTCGGCAACCTTCACCGACGACGTGATGAACCTTGCCAAGCAGTGGACCACCGACCCTGCGATCGTCGAGATCGAGTCGGAAAACGTTGCCAGTGACAACGTCGAGCAGCACATTTATGCGGTCGCTGCGGCGGACAAGTACAAGCTGCTTTTCAATCTGATCAACGACAACGGCTGGTCGCGGGTCATGGTCTTCGCCAACCGCAAGGACGAGGTGCGCCGCATCGAAGAACGCCTGGTGCGCGATGGCGTCAACGCTGCGCAATTGTCCGGTGACGTTCCGCAGCACAAACGCATCAAGACCCTGGAAGGTTTTCGCGAAGGCAAGATCCGCGTACTGGTTGCCACCGACGTCGCCGGACGCGGGATTCACATCGACGGCATCAGCCACGTCATCAACTTCACTCTCCCGGAAGTCCCGGACGATTACGTACACCGCATCGGCCGTACCGGTCGCGCGGGTGCGGATGGCGTGTCGATCAGCTTCGCGGGTGAAGACGATTCGTATCAGCTGCCATCTATCGAAGAAAAGCTGGGTCGCAAGATCAGCTGCGAAATGCCGCCGACCGAATTGTTGAGAGCGGTGGTGCGCAAGCCAAGGGTTGAACCTGCGGCGGAGTAACACGATCAGCGCGTAAATGCCCCCTGTAGCGGCACGGCCGGGCTGCTACAGGTCGTGGGGATGTCCCTACTTCTTCCAGCGATCCGCAGCCGCGTGATCGCTGTCCCGTCCTTCGACCCAGCGCGGACCTTCTGAAGTGTTTTCCTTCTTCCAGAACGGCGCGCGGGTTTTCAGGTAGTCCATGACGAAATCGCAGGCCTCGAACGCGGCCTGTCGGTGAGCGCTGGCGACGCCGACGAAGACGATGGGCTCTCCCGGCTCCAGCGCACCGATGCGATGCAGCACCTCGATCTTGAGCAGCGGCCAGCGTTGCTGAGCCTCGTCGGCGATCTTGCCCAGCGCCTTTTCGGTCATGCCGGGGTAGTGCTCCAGAAACATCCCGGCCACTTCACGGCCGTCATTGAAATCCCGAACGTAACCGACAAAGCTCACCACCGCGCCGACGCCGACATTGGCATCGTGCATCGCATTGACTTCGGCACCCGGATCGAACGCCGTGGCCTGCACACGAACCCCCATGCTCAACCTCCGGTTACGGTCGGAAAGAACGCCACTTCATCGCCCTGCTCGACCGGCTCGTTCAACGAGCAGAGCTCCTGATTACGGGCGCACATAATGCTCTGCTCCGCCAGCACATCCCACACACCGCCGCGCTGCAGCAAATGCTGACGCACGGCCTCGACAGTCGCGAATGAGCCTTCGAGGCGCTCGCTTTCGGTACCCAGGGTTTCGCGGAAGCGGGCAAAGAATTGAACCTGAACGTGAATACTCATGGTGCCTGCACCTTGTCATCGGCCACGAAGTGCCCGCTCTTGCCGCCCAGCTTTTCCAGCAAGCGAACATGTTCGATGACCATGCCACGGTCGACGGCTTTGCACATGTCGTAGATCGTCAAAGCCGCGACGCTGGCCGCAGTCAGCGCTTCCATTTCTACACCGGTCTGGCCTGACAATTTGCAGCGGGCGACGATATGTACGGTATTGGTGCCTTCGGCGTTGAGCTCGACCTTGACGCTGGTCAGCATCAGCGGGTGACAGAGCGGGATCAGATCACTGGTTTTCTTCGCCGCCTGAATGCCGGCGATGCGCGCCACGGCGAAAACATCCCCTTTCGGGTGGCCACCAGCGACGATCATTTGCAGGGTTTCGGGCAGCATGCGCACGCGCGCTTCGGCCACGGCTTCACGGGACGTCACGGCCTTTTCGGTGACGTCGACCATGTTGGCGCGACCTTGGGAATCGAGATGAGTAAGCACGGGATGACTCCTGGACAGGAGCCGCGATTGTAGCGCGTGTGCGGATGACGCTGCGATCCGCTTTTGAATCTGTAGCAGTCCGGCTTGCCGGCGGCAGCGACCTGAATGACGTCACCGCCGGCAAGCCGGACTGCTACAGGGGAGGTGTGGTGCGAGAAGGATGTGGGAGCCGAGCCGGCTCCCACAGTTTCAACCGGGGACCTTACAAATGACTCTCCGCATACTCGGCCAGGATCGAGCGTGGCACCCCTTGCAGGGTGATGTGCACGCCGTTGGGGAAATCCTTGAAACGCTCCGTCAGGTAAGTCAGCCCGGAACTGGTGGCCGACAGGTATGGGGTGTCGATCTGCGCCAGGTTACCCAGGCAGACCACCTTGGAACCGGCACCGGCACGGGTGATGATGGTTTTCATCTGGTGCGGCGTGAGGTTCTGGCATTCGTCAATCAGGATCAGGCTTTGCTGGAAACTGCGGCCTCGGATGTAGTTGAGGGATTTGAACTGCAGGGGCACCTTGCTCAGGATGTAGTCGACACTGCCATGAGTGTTTTCATCATCCATGTGCAGCGCTTCCAGGTTGTCGGTGATGGCACCCAGCCAAGGCTCCATCTTCTCGGCCTCGGTACCGGGCAGGAAGCCGATCTCCTGGTCGAGCCCCTGAACGCTACGGGTTGCGATGATGCGGCGATAACGTTTGCTGACCATGGTCTGCTCGATAGCAGCCGCCAGCGCCAGGATGGTCTTGCCGGAGCCGGCGGCACCCGACAGGTTGACCAGATGAATATCGGGATCGAGCAGCGCAAACAGCGCCAGCCCCTGATAGATGTCGCGAGGCTTGAGGCCCCACGCCTCCTGATGCAGCAGCGGCTCCTGGTGCATGTCCAGCAACAGCAGCTCGTCCGGTTTGACGCCTTTGATCCAGCCGACAAAACCCTGTTCGTCGATGATGAACTCGTTGATGTGAACCGCCGGGATCTGCTCGGTCATCTGCACTTTGTGCCAGGTGCGACCCAGTTCCTGACGGGTGTCGACTTTGCTCACGCGGTCCCAGAAGGAACCGGTCATGGTGTGATAACCGCGGGAAAGCATCGACACATCGTCGACCAACTGGTCGGTACTGTAATCCTCGGCCGCGATCCCGCAGGCACGCGCCTTGAGGCGCATGTTGATGTCTTTGGTGACCAGCACGATGCGCATGTCCTTTTTACGCGCATGCAGGTCAATCAGCTGGTTGATGATGATGTTGTCGTTCAGGTGCTCGGGCAGAAGGCTGTTGGGCTCTTCGCGCTTGCTCATCAGGATGGACAGGTAACCCTTGAAAACGCCTGTACCGCGATCTATCGGTACGCCTCGTTCGACCTCCTCCGGGGTCGCTTCGCCCAGTGTCTTGTCGATCAACCGGATGGCCTGACGGCATTCAGCGGCGACCGAGTGCTTGCCCGCCTTGAGCTTGTCCAGTTCTTCGAGGACTGTCATGGGGAGTGCGACGTGGTGTTCTTCGAAATTAAGCAGAGCGTTTGGATCGTGAATCAATACGTTGGTATCGAGCACATAGAGGATTGGCTGGTTAGAGGAAGGGGTGCGTCCGTGGTCATCCATACTCGCTCACCTTTGTAGAAGCCAGGCAACGCAACACACAAGCGATGTCGCGCTACGAAAAGGCCGCCGAGGCTCCCTCCTTATGGCAGGGGGGAATTGCGCAAAGTGGGGTCTGGGTGACGCCACCTGTGTTGCAGGGTTCGGCGGTCTGTTGTCGTAATACCGCAAAACCGATGACATAAAAAAGCGTTTTGAACGTAATTTGAAGTTTATTTCACAGCGTGACGAATAGCCCTTGGCGGATGCCTTCCACGCGTTTACAGTCGGAAGTCCGGTCGGCGAGAAATCCTCGAAAAATTCCGACCGTTCCTACCTGACTATTCTCCTACTCCCCTTGATTTCCGGGCTCTTCAGCCTGATTGGCAGGTTGTTGCTGCGAATCCTGTGGTTGCTCCTCTGATTGCTCATCCGTTGGCTCGTCGGAGTCTTCATCATCCGGCTGCATTTGATCGGCTTCGTCCGATAGCTGCTGCGGATAAATATGACAGTCTTCCCAGATCACACCGCTCTGCGCGGTGTTGGCCATCAGCCAGGGAATCGCCTGCTGCGCCTTGTCGGTGCTGTCATGGAAGACGATGTTGCCCCGTCGCCATAGCAACATGAGGGTCAGCACCCGGTGCGCAGCCTGCTCGGCAGTGATGCGTCCGGTGGCGTCCTGAGAATCGATATTCCACAGCGACACCTGCAACTGCTGATCGCGGAAAAACTGCGCGCTGTCAGCACGGCGATGGCCATAAGGGGGGCGGAACAGTGGAACGAAGTTGTCGGGCAGAGTCTGCTGCACCAGCGCGGCGCTGCGCTCGACCGAGTCCTGCCAGTCATTCCAGTGCGCATGCGAGCGGTATTCCCAGCCCTGCAAGCCGACACACTGCTGGCGATAGAGCGTCTGCAGCGCTTGCGGGGAGCTTGCGTCCAGCCGGCCCTGCAGGTTCTTGCCGAGGACAAAGAAGGTCGCGTTGATCTTCTGCTGTCGCATGAAGTCGGCAAGCCAGTCGGTTGCGCCGTCAGCGACCGTAGGACCACTCTCGAAATTGAGCAGGAAAGTGCGATCCGGCATCTCTTCGCCGCTCAGCTCGTCCGAGTTGTAACGCTCGACCTCACTGCTGGTCTGCGGGAACAACGCCGCCATGCGCAGCAGCTCGTTCAAATAGCGTTGACTGAACGCATCGGCAGGGGCAGCCCAGCGGGCGTAGAAAGAATCGTCGGCAACCTTGTACTCCCCCGCACGCTGACGCAGCATGGGGACGTCGTCGACCAGCACGCAAAATGACGCGTCGGCGTCACAGGACTTCTCGGCGGCTTTCCAGTTCTCGAACAGTCTCGTCCACAAACGTGTGCGGATCACATTGACCGTTTGCACGTTTATCTGACGCAGCCCCAAGCGTTCGGCGAGCTGCACATCGCTGAGATTTTCACTCTCCAGCAATTGATGGGCAAAGCTCATGATTTGCGCACGGGACGCCACATCGAACAGTTGCGGGGTTTCCAGAACCTCGGGCCAGACACTGCGATCCATCGTCGCGATCTCTCCGGTCGCCGCCTGAGCGTTGAACGCCAGCAGACAGGCACCGATCAATAACGGCATGCGCAAAACGACGTGCTCCCAATCCTTGAACAAAGAGGCCGAAACCGGCGAGGCACTATAGCGGATTTGCGCACGCCGCCTGTAGGGCTCCGGCCTCTACCTATCATCACCATAGCTGGAGTCATTGCGTCACAACCCCTAGAATCGCCCCACGATTAAAGGAGACGACTGCATGCTGATGGTGATATCCCCAGCGAAGACCCTCGATTTCGAGACCCCGCCGACCACCGAGCGCTTTACCCAGCCGCAATACCTGGACCATTCGCAGGAGTTGATCCTTCAGCTGCGCGAACTGACGCCAGCGCAAATCAGCGAGCTGATGCACCTCTCGGACAAACTGGCCGGGCTCAACGCCGCACGTTTCGGCAGCTGGACCCCAGCGTTCACTGAGAAAAACGCCAAGCAGGCATTGCTGGCTTTCAAGGGCGACGTCTACACCGGTCTTGCCGCAGAAACCCTGAGCGAAACCGACCTCGACTATGCACAACAGCACCTGCGCATGCTTTCCGGTCTCTACGGTCTGTTGCGTCCGCTGGACCTCATGCAGCCCTATCGCCTGGAAATGGGGACCAAACTGGCCAACGCTCGCGGCAAGGACCTCTACGCGTTCTGGGGCGAACGGATCAGCGAGTGGCTGAACGAGGCGCTGGCTGAACAAGGCGACGACGTGCTGCTCAACCTCGCATCGAACGAGTACTTTTCGGCAGTCAAGCGCTCCGCCCTCAAGGCCCGAGTCATCGATACCGAGTTCCGCGACCAGAAGAACGGCCAGTACAAAATCATCAGCTTTTACGCCAAAAAGGCGCGCGGGATGATGAGCCGGTTCGTGATCTCCGAGCGCATCGACAACCCGGAACATCTGAAGCAGTTCGATGTGCAGGGCTATCGTTTTGACAATGAGCTATCGAAACCGGAGAAGCTGGTTTTCTTGAGGGCAGAGTCCGCAGTCTGAAGCAGCGATGAAAATGGGGCCTTGAGAGGCCCTTTTTTGTGAGCAAAATTTGAACGGTGCGCTGCTTTGGGGAGTGAACCATCACGAGACATTCAGCGGAGTGTTTAAAAAAACACCCGATCGGATGCGCTGCAAAGTTCCAGCTCCTGCAGTTCGACAGACGAACGGCGGATAAGCCGACTATTTGGCGCCAATAAAAAGACGACCTGCAAGTTCCTCCATTTTTTCTCAAAAATTTAACAACATTTTTGAGTGCTGGCACTTTGCATTTTTGCACTAATGGCATAGTTACATGCCCTGCCTTCAAGCCCTTTATTAATAAGGGTGAAACGGAAAGTGCTATCAGAGTGCAACCATTAGTCAAATCCAAGATATTTCAAAAAATCTCAAAAAGAGGACGAGCGGCCAGGAACTTATGGCGAATGCCCACGCTCCTACATCCCGTAACAATTCTCGTCCACCTTGTGAGACATCTCTTACAACGCGGTGAGACGAATCTGGAAGTTGCTTATCAACGTAGTTGGACTTCATCGTCCATGTGGTACGTACAAGGAGAGAACGCACCAAACTAGTTGAAGTAAATCGAGCAAGCACCAATCGGGTGCCTGCAGCCACTGACGAGCAAGACATTACTGAATCATGGCTAAAAGCCTTGAGCCAGAGGCGCGGCAGCGACTCGCAATCATCTGTTGGAGTGTTATGCCATATCCCAGATCGGGAACCCTTATACGCATATATCGGTTACCCGACGCATATAAATAGTGAAACCAGGGCCCACCTACGGAATGAGGGCGCCCACACTTAAATTCTGCCTGTGCTTGTGTCACGACATTAACTTGCCGTGCGGACGAGTGCGCGAAAGTTGTAAGACAGTTCTTATATCCAGCCAACTAATGGCGTGAAAAATCGAGGAGATTACGATGCATATCAGCATCTTTGGTTTGGGCTATGTCGGTGCAGTATGTGCTGGTTGCCTCTCGGCGCGTGGTCATGATGTTGTCGGTGTGGATATCTCCAGCGCCAAGATCGACCTGATCAACAAGGGCAAGTCCCCGATCGTGGAACCGGGTCTGGGCGAACTTCTCGAGACCGGTATCAAGACCGGCAAACTGCGCGGCACGACGGACTTTTCCGAAGCCATCCGCGCAACCGATCTGTCGATGATTTGCGTCGGCACGCCAAGCAAGAAAAACGGCGATCTGGAACTGGACTTCATCGAGTCCGTCTGCCGCGAGATCGGTTTCGTGCTGCGTGACAAGACCTCTCGCCACACCATCGTCGTGCGCAGCACCGTTCTGCCGGGTACCGTCGCCAACGTGGTCATCCCGATTCTGGAAGACTGCTCGGGCAAGAAAGCCGGTGTCGACTTCGGCGTTGCAGTGAACCCTGAGTTCCTGCGTGAAAGCACCGCGATCGCAGACTACGATCATCCTCCGATGACCGTGATCGGCGAATTCGACAAGGCGTCCGGTGACGTTCTGCAATCGCTGTACGAAGAGCTCGACGCACCGATCATCCGCAAGGACATCGCCGTTGCCGAAATGATCAAGTACACCTGCAACGTCTGGCACGCGACCAAGGTCACCTTCGCCAACGAAATCGGCAACATCGCCAAGGCGGTCGGCGTCGACGGTCGTGAAGTGATGGAAGTGGTCTGCCAGGACAAGGCCCTGAACCTGTCGCAGTACTACATGCGCCCAGGCTTCGCTTTCGGTGGCTCGTGCCTGCCGAAGGACGTTCGTGCCCTGACCTACCGCGCAAGCACCCTGGACGTCGAAGCACCTCTGCTCAACTCCCTGATGCGCAGCAACGTGTCGCAAGTGCAGAACGCGTTCGACATCGTCGCCGCCACCGACACTCGCAAAGTCGCCCTGCTGGGTCTGAGCTTCAAGGCCGGCACCGACGACCTTCGCGAAAGCCCGCTGGTCGAGCTGGCAGAGATGCTGATCGGTAAAGGTTTCGACCTGAGCATCTTCGACAGCAACGTCGAATACGCCCGTGTCCACGGTGCGAACAAAGACTACATCGAGTCGAAGATCCCGCACGTTTCGTCCCTGCTCAACTCGGACTTCGACGCTGTGATCGACAACTCCGACGTGATCATCCTGGGTAACCGCGACGAGCGCTTCCGCGCTCTGGCCAACAACGCCCCGGCTGGCAAGAAGGTTATCGACCTCGTTGGCTTCATGACCGGCACCACCACCGAAAACGGTCAGACCGAAGGTATCTGCTGGTAAGCAGCGGTTAGCTGCAAGCCACAAGCTGCAAGTTCCAACCTTCATGCCCCAGGCTTCGAGCGCTTCCGCGCTGGCAGCCTGCGGCTTGAAGCTTGTGGCTTGAAGTCGCAACTGACTTAGGGACCCAGATTATGCTCAGGCTAAAACACGGCTTGCTCCAGGCCGCAGGTTGGCTGTTTTATTTAAGTTTGCTGGCCGCCATTGCCATGGCGTTGCCTGTGACGCTTTTCGACTCGCATTCGAAAGACTTTATTTTCCTGGTCGGTATCGTCGGCATCTGGCGTTATTCGATGGGCGCAACGCACTTCGTGCGCGGCATGATTTTTCTCTACATCGTCTATCCGCACCTGCGCCGCAAAGTGCGCAAGCTCGGCAAGGCGGCCGATCCATCCCACGTGTTTCTGATGGTCACCAGCTTTCGTATCGACGCGCTGACCACCGCACAGGTGTACAGCTCGGTGATTCGCGAAGCGATCGCCTGCGGCTTCCCGACCACCGTCGTCTGCTCGCTGGTCGAGATGTCGGATGAGTTGCTGGTCAAGGCGCTGTGGGCCAAACACAACCCACCGGCACACGTGAAACTGGACTTCGTGCGCATCGCAGGTACCGGCAAGCGTGACGGCCTGGCCTTTGGTTTCCGCGCGATCTCCCGCCACATGCCGGATGACCGTGCAGTCGTGGCCGTGATCGACGGCGACACTGTTCTGGCTGAAGGCGTGGTGCAGAAAACCGTTCCCTGGTTCCAGCTGTTCGGCAACGTCGGCGGCCTGACCACCAACGAATTCTGCGAAGTGCGCGGCGGCTACATCATGAGCGAATGGCACAAGCTGCGATTCGCCCAGCGCCACATCAACATGTGCTCCATGGCCCTGTCCAAGCGCGTATTGACCATGACCGGTCGTATGTCGGTGTTCCGTGCCACGGTTGTCACCGACCCGGACTTCATCGCCGACGTCGAAAGCGACTCGCTGCAGCACTGGCGTCTGGGCCGCTTCAAGTTTTTGACCGGCGACGACAAGTCCAGCTGGTTCAGCCTGATGCGCCTGGGTTACGACACTTTCTACGTGCCGGACGCCGCCATCAACACGGTTGAGCACCCGCCGGAGAAGAGCTTTCTCAAGGCCAGTCGCAAGCTGATGTATCGCTGGTACGGCAACAACCTGCGTCAGAACTCTCGTGCGCTCGGCCTGGGCGTCCGTCGCCTCGGCGTGTTCACCAGCATCGTGCTGTTCGACCAGCGTGTGTCGATGTGGACCTCGATCCTGGGCCTGACGGTCGCAGTGCTCGCCGCTTTCAAATTCGGCATGGGTGTTCTGTTGGCCTACCTGCTCTGGATCGGCATCACGCGCCTGATCCTGACACTGTTGCTGTCTTGCTCGGGGCACGCCATCGGCCCGGCCTACCCCTTGATTCTCTATTACAACCAGATCGTCGGCGCGCTGATGAAGATCTACGTCTTCTTCCGCCTCGACCGCCAGTCCTGGACACGCCAGGACACCAAACTGAGCCGCGACATGGCCAGCTTCCAGGGTTGGTTCAACACCTGGTCGTCTCGAACCATGACTTTCTCGGCTGGCAGCATCTTCGTTGCCGTGCTGCTGACAATGGTCTGACGGGTCTCTGACCGCATCAATGGATCAACTCGATTAATCAGGAATTACCGCCATGAATACAGCCGTGAATGTGAACGTCGTCCATGAATCCGAAGCCCAGCGCCAGCATGCCCGGGTCAAGATCCCAGCCAAACTGCGCCTGCTCAATGGCCAGCCGAACGCCCCGTTGGTGCGTGTCGAAGATCTTTCCGCCGGCGGCCTGAGCTTCATCGCGCCTAGCGGTCTGAAACTGACGGCAGGCCAGGTCATCAAGGGTCGTATGCAGTTTCTGATCGACAACCTGGGCCTGGCCATGGACGTCGAATTGCAGGTTCGCGCCGTGGATTCGGCCACCGGCCGCGTCGGCTGCCAGTTCCAGCACCTGGAAGCCCAGGACATCGCGACCCTGCGTCACCTGATCACCTCGCACCTGTCCGGCGACATCGTCAGCATGGGTGAAGTGCTCGCCACCCTGCAGCGCGACAACTTCACCAAGGCGCGAAAGGTCAAGGACAGCGGCAGCGGCATGAGCGCGTTCGGTCGCCTGCGTGCCGTTACCTTCAGTGCCGGTATCTTCATCGTCGGCCTGGCGGCGTTCGGTTTCGTCGCAAAATCCGTCTACGGCATGTACTTCGTCAGCCACTCGACGTCGGGCCTGGTCAGCGTACCGAGCATGGACGTGACCATGCCCCGCGAAGGCACCGTGACCAGCCTCGTCGGCGCCGACGGTGTTGTCGCCAAAGGTGCACCGCTGGCCACCTTCAACACCAGCATGCTGGAAATGCTCAAAGGCAACCTGGACCCGGACGAAATGCAACCGGCCAAGGTTGAAGAGCTGTTCGGTCGTCAGTTGGCCGGCACCATGACCAGCCCGTGCGATTGCGTGGTCGGCAAGCAACTGGTTGCAGACGGTCAGTACGCCGCCAAGGGTCAGGTGATCTTTCAGTTGGTGCCGCGCAACGTCGCCGCCAACGTCGACGCCCGCTTCACTTATCGCCAGTTCGCCGACGTCCAGCCGGGCGCCCGCGTGAACTTCCAGATCGCCGGCGAAGACGGCACCCACAGTGGCAAGGTGGTCAGCTCCACTGCCCTGAGCCCTGCCGATCTTTCTTCCGACCTTCGCGTACAGATCAAGCCTGACGAATCGATCAACAGCAGCCTGGCCGGTCGTCCGGTTGAAGTGGTCAGCGACCGGGGCCCTTCGCTGAACTGGCTGATCGACAAAGCCACGGCCGCAGGTCTCTAAACATGGCTAGCCCACTACGAAGCTTGTCAGCCCCTACGTTGTTGAGCCTGGCGATTGCCATTGGCCTGGGCGGCTGCGCCGGCCTGCCCGATCAGCGCCTGGCCAATGAAGCCCTGAAACGCGGCGATACCGCGCTGGCGGAACAAAACTATCGGCAACTGGCGGACCTGGGTTATAGCGATGCACAGGTAGGTCTTGCGGACATCCAGGTCGGCACTCGCGACCCGGAACTGATCAAGCAGGCCGAAGCGACCTATCGCGCGGCAGCCGAAACCTCGCCTCGGGCGCAATCGCGTCTGGGCAAGTTGCTGGCCGTCAAGCCCAACTCCACCGAAGCCGAGCAACGCGAAGCCGAGGGTCTGCTGAAGAAAGCCTTTGCCAATGGCGAGGCCGGCACTCTGATTCCGCTGGCGATGCTCTATCTGCAATACCCGCACACGTTCCCCAACGTGAACGCGCAGCAGAAGATCAACGAATGGCGTGCCTCGGGTTATCCGGAAGCGGGTCTGGCACAGGTGCTGCTGTATCGCACTCAAGGCACCTACGACCAGCACCTGGGCGAGGTCGAAAGCATCTGCAAACAGGCGCTGCGCACCAACGACGTTTGCTATATGGAACTGGCGACGGTCTACCAGAAGCGTGGCGAAGCCGACAAACAGGCCGCCCTGCTGGAACAGATGCAAAGCGGTTATGCCATGGGCAGCGTCCCGGCCATGCGCGTCGACACTGTTGCACGGGTGCTGGCCGACTCGACCCTTGGCAAGCCGGACGAGAAGACCGCCCAGCAGTTGCTGGAGAAGGTCGCTCCCGGCTATCCAGCGTCCTGGGTCAGCCTGGCGCAGCTGCTTTACGACTATCCCGAATTGGGTGACGTCAACAAGATGATGGAGTACCTGGACAACGGTCGTGCCGCAGACCAACCGCGCGCCGAACTGCTGCTGGGCAAGCTCTATTACGAAGGCAAGCTGGTATTGCCCGACGCGAAGAAAGCCGAAGAGCACCTGCTTAAGGCAGCTCCAACGCAGATCTCCGCGCACTACTACCTGGGCCAGCTGTATCGCCGTGGTTACCTCGGCCATCCCGATGCCCAGAAAGCCGTCAACGAACTGCTGACCTCCGCTCGCGGTGGCCAGAACAGCGCTGACTTCGCCCTCGCGCAGTTGTTTTCGCAAGGCAAGGGCATCAAACCCGATCCAGTGAACGCCTGGGTGTTCGGCCAGCTCGCGCAGGCTCAGAACACGCCGCAGGCGACGGATCTTGCCCAGCAACTCAACGATCAATTGCCGCCTGAGAAGCGCGCGCAAGCGCAGAGCCTTCTCCAACGCGAACAGCAGGTCCGTGGCACCACCGCGCAGAACGCGCTGGCCATGCAGGCACTGCAAGAAGAAAAAGACGGCGAGGACGCACCTCTATGAAGCTTAAGTTGAATCCCCTGATGGCGGCCGGGCTCGGTCTGGGTTTTACCCTGATCTGGGCTACGCCGACATTGGCTGCCTTGACCGAAGACAAGAACTTCGGCATCGAAGTGAAAGCCACCGGCCAGATGGAAGACGACCGTGACCTGGGCACCCGTGGCGGTGGCGACGTCAACGGGATCGGTCTTGATCTGCGCCCATGGATGTATGGCCAATGGGGCAACTGGAGCGGTTATGCGATGGGTCAGGTGGTCACCGCCACCGACACCATTCAGACCGACCCGCTGGACGAACAGACCACCGACTCCAACGGCCAGACCAGCCAGCGCGCGCGCAAGACATCCAGCAGCCGCGAAGTGGACGACAGCTATGCGGCCCTGCGTGAATTCTGGATCGGCTACAGCGGTTTCACGCCCTATCCTGGCGAGATCCTGAAGTTCGGTCGCCAGCGTCTGCGCAACGACGACGGCCAGTGGCACGACACCAACATCGAAGCGCTGAACTGGACCTTCGACACCACGCTGCTCAAGGCCGAAGTCGGCGCCGCCCAGCGCTTCAGCGAATACCGCACCGACCTGACCGAACTGTCGGCGCAGGACAAGGATCGCCAGCACCTGTTCGGCGATGTCGAATACCAGTGGACGCCAGGCCAGTGGGCTGGGGTTCGCGCTCACTACAGCCACGACGACGGCAGCCTGAAACACCAGGGCGAAGCGATTGACGATCTGGACAAGACGTCTCGCGGCGATCTGACCTGGCTGGGCATTCAGGCCAACAGCGACGCTTACAACTATCGCAACCTGAACACCGTCAACTACTGGGGCAGCCTGACCTGGCTGACCGGTAACCGCGATCAGATCGGCACCAACTTCGACGCGACCACTGACCAGTATCTGGCCGGCCAGAAAGACAGCAGCAATGTGAACGGTTGGGCGACCGACCTGGGCCTGCGTTTCCGTCTTGATCCGCAATGGCAGGTCGGCGGCGCCTACTCCCGGGCCAGCAAGAACTACGAGCAGAACGGCCTGGAAAGCAACCGTTCGAACTGGACCGGTACCCGCTCGCGCGTTCACCGTTTCGGTGAGGCGTTCCAGGGCGAAATGGCCAACGTGGAATCCGGCTCGCTGTTCGCCTCCTGGCAGATGCAAGAGGACTACGACGCCTCGCTGATCTACCACAAGTTCCGTCGCGTGGACGGCCATTCCGGTATCGGCGGCGCAGGCATTAATCCGGCTCGCGAGAACGTCGACTCCGATGGAGCCAGCACCTTCGACGCGCTGCCACTGGAAGACGGCCGCAAGGATCTGGGTCAGGAAATGGATCTGGTGGTCACCAAGTACTTCAAGCAAGGCCTGCTGCCCGCTTCGGTGAGCCAGTCGTTCGACGAGCCGTCGGCGCTGATTCGTCTGCGCGCAGGCGTGTTCAAGCCAGGCGATGCGTATCACAGCGGTGTGGACGATTACATGCACCGCGCCATCGTTGACGTCATCTGGCGCTTCTGATGCAAGCCGCGATAGGAGTGCAATGAGATGAACAGTCAAGCAAGCAGTATGCGTCACCGGGCATGGCCTCATGCCTTGCTGGAAAGCGCAGTGCTCAGCAGCGCCCTATTGCTGGCGAGCACTGCAGCCATTGCCAGCACTGCTCCGGCGCCCCACGCTGCCGCGGCACAACCGGCGGCGCAACCGGCACCGAGCGACGACGTGGTCAAGGGTCTGCATCAGGCGCAAACCTACACAATCACCAGCCCGCCAACCGGGCCGTTGATGATGGACAAGCCCAAGCTGCCGGACCTGTCGGGTTACACCCAACAGGCCATGCAGAAGAAGATCGTGCGCAGCAAAGCGGGCAAGGTTTCCGTGCGCCGGATGATGCAGGAAGACTCGCTGAAGGAATTCATCGGCGGCGATAACAAGATGTCCGAATGGGTGGCGCGTCAGCACGGCATCCCGCAGGCGATCTTCATCGACGACGGCTACATGACGTTGCAGGATCTGGCGAAAAAGGTGCCTAAACAGTACCTGAGCGAGACCTCGCCGGGCGTCTTCCTGGCGCGTCTGCCGATCGTGGTTGGCAAGAAAGGCATCTTCGAAATCGACAAGAAAACCAGCGAACTGCGTCTGTCGCAGGAGGCCGGTGCGTTTCTGGTCAACGACAACCAGTTGTTCGTCGCAGACACCAAGGTGACCGGCTGGAGCGAGAAGGCCAACGGTCCGTCGACCTTCAAGTCGCCGAAGGAATTTCGCCCGTTCCTGCTGTCCTGGGGCGGCACCCAGACCTACATGTTCAACACCAAGGTGGCGAGCCTGGGTTACAACAACAGCAAGTCGTACGGCCTGAGTATTTCCCAGTACACGCCGAACATGAAGGCGCAGATGAACCGTCCGGATCCGACCGGCTGGATCGTCAATTCCGAGTTCTCGGACATGTGGTACGGCTACTACTGCTATGAGACTCGTGACTTCGTGGTCAAGGGCAACACCTACCGCGACAACATCGTTTACGGCATCGACCCCCACGACCGTTCCCACGGCCTGATCATTGCCGAGAACACGGTCTACGGGACCAAGAAGAAGCACGGGATCATCATTTCCCGTGAGGTGAACGACAGCTTCATCATCAACAACAAGAGCTACGAGAATCACCTCTCCGGCATCGTTCTTGACCGCAACAGCGTGAACAATCTGGTGGCCTACAACCAGATCTACCGCAACCACACCGACGGCATCACGCTGTATGAAAGTGCCGACAACCTGCTGTGGGGCAACCGCGTGTTCGCCAACAAACGCCACGGCATCCGGGTCCGAAACAGCACCAACATCAAGCTGTACGAGAACCTGGCCATCGGCAACGGCCTGATGGGCGTCTATGGCCACATCAAGGACCTCTCCGACACCGACCGCGACATCAAGCTCGACCCGTTCGACGCCGAAGTGTCGTTGATCATGGTCGGCGGCGAGCTGACCTCCAACGGTTCCGGCCCGCTGTCCATCGACTCGCCGCTCAGTGTCGAGCTGTACAAGGTGTCGATGCTGGCACCGACCAAGAGCAGCGGGATCAGCTTCAACGGCGTACTGGGCGACCGCCAGGACGAAATCCTTGATCTGCTGGTCCGCCAACAGAAAGCCGTGTTGATCGACCCGGTCGAAAGCCAGAAACAACTCCGGGACTGAGGAAGCTATTTCTATGCACGCACACTTGATCAAATTGCTCAGCCTCTCGGGCCTGACCGCTGCACTCTTCGCCGCAAGCAATGCCGCGTACGCCGACGATGCAACCGCACCGACGTTCACCGCCGAGCCTTGCTGCAGCCTGTGCCCGGAAGCCCACGACGCGAAGAACTACGTCACCCGCTATCAGCAGAACTTCACCACGCTGGTGCAGGCCCAGGGCGACTGGCTGTTCCGTACCAAGGAAGACCTGCGCACCGAATTCGACACCACGCCTGAAGGCTACCGTCGCATGCAAGAGTTGCACGATGCCTTCAAGAGCAAAGGCGTTGAACTGGTGGTGGTCTATCAGCCAACTCGCGGCCTGGTCGATCGCAACAAACTGTTCCCGGCCGAGCGCGACAAGTTCGACTACAACACCGCCCTGCGCAACTACCAGGCCATGCTCGGTCGTTTCGCGAAGATGGGCTACACCGTGCCGGATCTGTCGCCGCTGACCAACGAACAGCAGGCCCACGACTTCTACTTCCGCGGTGACCAGCACTGGACGCCGTACGGCGCTCAGCGCACAGCGAAAATCGTCGCGGATTCCGTGAAGAAAATGCCGGAATACGCAAGCATTCCGAAGCGCGAGTTCGAGACCCATCTGTCAGGTCGCATGGGCAAGAAAGGCACTCTGCACAACATGGCCGGTCAATTGTGCGGCACCAGCTACGCCATCCAGTACATGGATCAGTTCGAGACCGAACCTAAAGGCGAAGCGGCCGACGGCGACCTGTTCGGTGACTCCGGCAATCCGGAAATCACCCTGGTCGGTACCAGTCACAGCGGCAAGAACTACAACTTCGCCGGCTTTCTGCAGGAATACATTGGTGCTGACGTGCTGAACGTCGCCTTCCCTGGCGGCGGCCTCGAAGGTTCGATGCTCCAATACCTGGGCAGCGACGACTTCCAGAAACACCCACCGAAAATTCTCATCTGGGAATTCTCGCCTCTGTACCGCCTGGACCAGGAGACCATCTATCGCCAGATGATGTCGCTGCTGGACAACGGCTGTGAAGGCAAACCGGCGCTGATGACCACCAGCACCACGCTCAAGCCAGGTACCAACGAACTGTTGGTCAACGGCAAAAACGGCATCAAGGATGTGCGCAACGGCAGTAATCAGATCGACATCAAGTTCGCCGACACCTCGGTGAAAACCCTTCAGGCGCGCCTCTGGTACATGAACGGCCGCCACGAAGACCTGAAGATCGAGAAACCTGAAACAGCTGAAACCGACGGGCGCTTCTCCTTCGAACTGCGCGATGACAAAGACTGGGCTGACCAGCAATTGCTCGCACTGGAAGTGCAGGGTCCGGAAGCGGGCGCTGCGCCACAGCAGGTCGAAGCGAAAGTATGCAAACGCAACGTGTTCCCGAATGTCGCGCATCAAACCGCGCAAGCCGGGTTATGAGGCTCTTATGCACACTCCAAAACTGATGCTCCCAACCCTTCTCTCGCTGGCCGTGCTGTCGTCGACAGTCTTCGCCACCAGCGCCAGCGCTGCGTCGACACTCGTGCCGCCGCAGGGCTACTACGAGGGTGTCGAAAAATTCAAAAGTGGCGAAAGCAAGTTCAGCTGCGATTCAACACCGCAGCCTTACACCGGCGCGCTGCAGTTTCGCAGCAAGTACGAAGGCTCTGACAAGGCCCGCGCCACGCTGAACAAGGATTCGGAACAAGCCTTCCGTGATGCCACCAAGGACATCACGACCATGGAACGCAACACCAGCAAAGTGGTGATGCAGTACATGCGCGATGGGCGCCCGGAACAACTCGACTGCGCGCTGAACATGCTCACAACGTGGGCCAAGGCCGATGCGCTGGAGTCCAAGGACTTCAACCACACCGGCAAGTCGATGCGCAAATGGGCATTGGGCAGCATGTCCTCGTCCTACTTGCGCCTGAAGTTCTCCGAATCGCACCCACTGGCGACTCGTCAGCAGGACGCGCAGGTGATCGAGGCCTGGTTCAGCAAGCTGGCGGATCAGGTGGTCAGCGACTGGAACAACCTGCCGCTGGACAAGACCAACAACCACTCGTACTGGGCTGCCTGGTCGGTGATGTCCACCGCCGTGGCGACCAACCGCAAGGACTTGTTCGACTGGTCGGTGAAGGAATTCAAGGTCGCCGCCAATCAAGTCGACCCGCAAGGCTTCTTGCCTAACGAACTCAAGCGCAAGCAGCGCGCGCTGGCGTACCACAACTACGCCCTGCCGCCGCTGGCCATGATCGCCAGCTTCGCCCAGGCCAACGGTGTCGATCTGCGTCCTGAAAACAACGGCGCGCTGAAGCGTCTGGGTGATCGGGTACTGGCAGGCGTCAAGGATTCGGGTGACGAATTCGAAGCCAAAGACGGCCAGAAGCAGGACATGACGGACCTGAAAACCGACATGAAATTTGCCTGGCTCGAACCGTACTGCTCGCTCTATGACTGCGCGCCGGACACCCTGGACAAGAAGCACAAGATGCAGCCGTTCAAGAACTTCCGCCTCGGCGGCGACATGACCCGCACTTATGACCCGAGTCATGAGAAGGGCGAGAAAGGTGGTTCTTGATTTGAAGACTTGATCGTACCCACGCTCCGCGTGGGCACGATCAGAGCGCAAGCAGTGAGATTCATGCTTTACCCCTCCAGTTTTTCATGGGGGGTTTGGGGGGGCTTCGGCCCTTGATGTTGGACAAATGGAGAGATAAGGATGGTTTTCTCATCCAACGTGTTCCTGTTCCTGTTCTTGCCGGTGTTTCTCGGCTTGTACTACCTGAGCGGGCAACGCTATCGCAACCTGCTGCTGCTGATCGCCAGCTACGTGTTTTACGCGTGGTGGCGAGTGGACTTCCTGGCACTGTTCGCAGGTGTGACGCTGTGGAACTACTGGATCGGCCTGCGCGTGGGTGCGGCCGGGGTCAGAACCAAGCCCGCTCAGCGCTGGCTGCTGCTGGGTGTGGCGGTCGACCTGTGCATCCTGGGCTATTTCAAATACGCCAACTTCGGCGTGGACAGCATCAACGCGATGATGACCTCGGTCGGTCTTCAGCCGTTCATCCTGACCCACGTGCTGTTGCCGATCGGGATCTCCTTCTACATCTTCGAGTCCATCAGCTACATCATCGATGTCTACCGTGGTGATACCCCGGCGACCCGCAACCTGATCGATTTCGCGGCGTTCGTGGCGATCTTCCCGCACCTGATTGCCGGTCCCGTGCTGCGTTTCCGCGATCTGGTCGACCAGTTCAACAACCGCACCCACACGCTGGACAAGTTCTCCGAAGGCTGTACGCGGTTTATGCAGGGCTTCATCAAGAAGGTCTTTATCGCCGACACACTGGCTGTTGTTGCCGACCACTGTTTCGCCCTGCAGAACCCGACCACGGGCGATGCCTGGCTTGGCGCGCTGGCTTACACCGCGCAGCTGTACTTCGACTTCTCCGGTTACAGCGACATGGCCATCGGCTTGGGTCTGATGATGGGTTTCCGCTTCATGGAAAACTTCAAACAACCTTACGTCAGTCAGTCGATCACCGAGTTCTGGCGTCGCTGGCACATCAGCCTGTCCACCTGGCTGCGCGACTACCTGTACATCACGCTGGGCGGCAACCGGGGCGGCAAGGTCGCGACCTACCGCAACCTGTTCCTGACCATGCTGCTGGGCGGTCTGTGGCACGGCGCCAACATCACCTACATCGTCTGGGGAGCCTGGCACGGTGTCTGGCTGGCGATCGAAAAAGCCCTGGGGATCAACACCACGCCACGCACATTCAACGTCGTGCGCTGGGCGTTTACCTTCCTGCTGGTGGTGATGGGTTGGGTGATCTTCCGCGCAGAAAACCTGCACGTCGCCGCTCGTATGTACGGCGCGATGTTCAGCTTCAGCGAATGGCAGCTGTCTGACCTGAACCGCGCAAGCCTCACCGGCCTGCAGGTCGCGACCCTGATCGTTGCTTACATCACTCTGGCGTTCTTCGGCCTGCGCGACTTTTACCAGAACCGCACGCCTGCCAAACCGACCAGCAATGAAAAACCTGTGCAAGCGGATGGCCCTGCCACCGCGCAGCCAGGCCTGATCAAGGCAGTGCCGGGCGACAAGCCGGGCAGCATTCATCAACCGGGTTACATCGTCGGTACCGAAGCGCAGGTTCAGCCTGCCTACTGGACCGCCGACTGGTCGCGCTACGTCATGCGTGCCCTGATCCTGCTGATGTTCGTGGCTTCGATTCTCAAACTCTCGGCGGCCAGTTTCTCGCCGTTCCTTTACTTCCAGTTCTGAGGAGCCTGACATGACCCGTTCATTGCGTTTCCTCTACATCTTCCTGTTCCTGGCCATCCTGCTGGTGCTGGGCCTGTGGTCGCTGCGCAGCTTCATCGGTTTCTCGACGTCGAAGGAAACCACAGTGCTCAACGGTCACTGGACCAAGGCTGTGGAAACCCGTTACGACGAAGAGTTTCCGGTCAAGCGTCTGGGCACCAACCTCTGGGCCGCGCTGGATTACAAGGTGTTCAACGAAGGCCGTCCGGGGGTGATTCTGGGCAAGGACCAATGGCTGTACACCGACGAAGAGTTCGACGCAGTCGTCAACGGCGAGCAGAACGAAGCCGACAACCTGGCGATCATCAAGGGCGTGCAAGACACCCTGAAAAAACAGGGCACGCAACTGGTGCTGGCGATCGTTCCGGCCAAGACCCGTCTGTACCCGGAACACGTTGGCGACAACAAGCCTGCCGCGCTTCACACCGACCTGTATCAGCAGTTCCACGCCCAGGTGAGTCAGGCCGGCATCTTCGCCCCTGATCTGCTGGCGCCGCTGCAAAGCGCCAAGGACAAGGGCCAGGTCTTCCTGCGCACCGACACGCACTGGACGCCGATGGGTGCCGAAGTGGTCGCGCAGCAGCTGGGTGAGGCCATCTCGGCGAAAACACCGCTGAGCGGCGATCCACAGACCTTCGTCACTGAAGCCAAGGCCAGCGCGCCGTACAAGGGTGATCTGACCAACTTCCTGCCACTGGACCCGTTGTTCAGCAACCTGCTGCCAAAGCCGGATGACCTGCAGCAGCGCAGCACCAACCCGGCGCAGGCCGAGGGTGAGAGCGGTGATGCACTGTTCGCCGACAACTCGGTAGCAGTCGGCCTGGTGGGCACCAGCTATAGCGCCAACCCGAACTGGAACTTCGCCGGTGCGCTTAAACAGGCACTGCACAGCGATGTCGTGAATTACGCCGAAGACGGCCATGGCCCGATCCTGCCGATGCTCAAGTATCTGCAGACCGACGCCTTCAAGAGCAGCCCGCCGCAGGTGCTGATCTGGGAATTCCCGGAACGCTATCTGCCCGCTCACAACGACCTGACCGAGTTCGACCCGCAGTGGATCGCCGAACTCAAAAAGGCTCGTGACCCTCAACAAAACGTGGCTCAGAACGCCAACGATTCCAACTCCGAGTCGCCCAGCCGGGCGCAAAACTGAGAGGACTACTCAAATGACCTTGCAGAACCCAACTCGCATGCCAACTCGTTCGACCAAGAGCAACCTGCTGAAAACCTGCGTCCTGGCCGCAAGCCTGGGCTTCGTATCCCTGTCGGCTTTCGCCGGTGGCGACGCCGCCCTGTACGGTCCGACCGCACCAAAAGGCTCGACCTTCGTACGTGTCTACAACGCCAGCAACGCCGAGATCAGCGCCAGCGTCGGCAACACCAGCCTCAACGAAGTCGGCCCGCTGGCCAGCAGTGATTTCAGCTTCATGCCGCAAGGTGATTACAGCGCCAAGATCGGCAGCAACACCCTGCCGGTGAAGCTGGCGAGCGATCACTACTACACCATCGTCAACAACACATCTGGCGCACCGCAACTGGTTGAAGAGCCGCCGTTCAAGAACAAGCAGAAGTCCCTGGTTCGCGTGCAGAACCTGAGCGACAAGCCGCTGACCCTGAAGACCGCCGACGGCAAGACCGACGTGGTGAAAGCCGTCTCCGCCAAAGGCACCGGCGAGCGTGAAATCAACCCGGTCAAGGTCAGCTTCGCGCTGTTCGATGGCGACAAGAAAGTCAGCGATCTGAAGCCTGTCGCGCTGGAGCGTGGCGAAGCCGCGGTGCTCTACATCACCGGCAACGGCAGCAACCTGTCGCCAGTGTGGGTCAAGCGCCCGACTTCGACTCAATAACGAATAAACGGTCGGCGCCAGGCGTCGCGGAGCTGCGCGTCATGAGGGCGCCGACCGTAGCGGTACAAAAACAAGACAGACGAAACGACAGAACAACCGACGTATAGCCCAAACAAACGCTATCGAAATTTTGGAGAAACAAAATGATTCCAGTGATCTTGTCAGGTGGCAGCGGTTCCCGACTCTGGCCTCTTTCGCGTAAACAGTTTCCAAAACAGTTCCTGGCACTGACCGGCGAACACACCCTCTTCCAGCAGACCCTCGAGCGCCTGGTGTTCGACGGCATGCAGCACCCGATCGTGGTGTGCAACAAGGACCACCGCTTCATCGTCGGCGAACAGCTGGCGGGGCTCGGCCTGGATACGCAAGCCATCATCATGGAGCCGTTCGGTCGTAACACTGCACCCGCGGTTGCCATTACTGCGATGATGCTGGCCAACGAAGGTCGCGACGAGTTGATGCTGGTGCTGCCGGCCGACCACGTGATCGACGACCAGAAGGCCCTGCAACGCGCCTTGGCCCTGGCCACCGTTGCTGCCGAACGTGGCGAAATGGTGCTGTTCGGCGTACCGGCGACCAAGCCTGAAACCGGCTACGGCTACATCAAGTCCACCGCAGACGCCCTGCTCCCCGAAGGCGTCAACCGCGTCGCGCAGTTCGTCGAAAAACCTGACGAGAAACGCGCCAACGAATTCGTCGAAGCCGGCGGCTACTACTGGAACAGCGGCATGTTCCTGTTCCGCGCCAGCCGTTATCTGGAAGAGCTGAAAAAGCACGATCCGGACATCTACGACAACTGCCTGCTGACCCTTGAGCGCAGCAAGCACGACGGCGACAACATCGAACTGGACCAGGCCAGCTTCGCCTGCTGCCCGGACAACTCCATCGACTATTCGGTCATGGAAAAAACCCAGCGCGCCTGCGTGGTTCCGCTGGAAGCGGGCTGGAGCGATGTCGGTTGCTGGTCGTCGCTGTGGGACGTGCATGCCAAGGACGAACACGGCAACGTCGCCAAGGGCGATGTGGTCATTCAGGACAGCCGCAATTGCATGATTCATGGCAACGGCAAACTGGTGTCGGTGATTGGTCTGGACAACATTGTGGTCGTCGAAACCAAGGACGCCATGATGATCGCCCACAAGGACAAGGTTCAGGGCGTCAAGCAGATGGTTGCCACGCTCAACGAGCAAGGCCGCAGCGAAACCCAGAACCACCTGGAAGTCTATCGTCCATGGGGCTCGTACGACTCTGTCGACATGGGCGGCCGCTTCCAGGTCAAGCGCATCTCGGTCAAGCCGGGCGCAAGCCTCTCGCTGCAGATGCATCACCACCGCGCCGAACACTGGATCGTGGTATCCGGCACCGCTCAAGTCACCTGTGACGAGAACGTGTTCCTGCTCACCGAAAACCAGTCCACCTACATCCCGATCGCCTCGGTCCATCGCCTGCGCAACCCAGGCAAGATCCCGCTGGAAATCATCGAAGTGCAATCGGGTAGCTATCTGGGTGAAGACGACATCGAGCGTTTCGAAGACGTCTACGGTCGTTCGACCCCTGGTATCGAAGCCGGTGTGAGAACTCAGACCATTGCTCGTTGATGGTTCGGTGAAACGGCTCAAGTAAACGTTGCAGTGCCCCCGCCCGCTTTCTGCGTATCCCCATCCGCAGAGGGTGGGTGGGGGGTTTTTATGCCTGCTGCGAGCGGGTTGCCCAGCGCTGAGCACGGTGAATAAGTCGCTGTGCGAAATTTACATCGGCAGCCACCAATTTTTTCCCGGTTTGGATATCCCTTACGTCGTGCCTCTCAACGTGACCAACCGGTTTTAATCCCACCACCGTCAACTTCTTTCTAGATGAAGTAGCGGGCAGGTAATGAATCTCGCTGACCTTAGCTAGCTCTCCGGGACCTACAAGAAGATGATCGGCGAGGAAACCATCACCGGCCACTTTTTTGGGTATATCTTTGTCCAAAACAAACATGACAGGCTCTGCATTGTTGGTCAGTTGATCGGTCCATCCTTCCAACCACCGAATACCATGCCGAGGAATTGCACTGGCGGACATGTATCCGGCATCCATCACTACATCCCCTTTTCTTATCTTGGTACCATATATCCCTTCATCAGTTTTGACTGCCCTGTAAGCCACGCCAGAGTACGCATTTAATATATTGAACTCCTCACCCATCGCGTTTATGCCAGCAGAAAGCTTAATACTATCCCTCTTTATTCTGCGGAGATGATCATTGACTTCTCTGTAAAAATCGTTTCCCCCTTCCGAAAATTCAGAAATGATGGGGAGCTCCTTCATTTGCGACGAGACCGCCAGCAATTTATCAACCTGAAGTTGCTGCTCATCCCCTCTAAAGGCACGGTAATTTCCATTATTTTCCCGCGCGAACAACTCGATGAACTCAGCAACATCAGGTGATGCATCAGATTGCCACGGCCATCTGACAAGTCCTGACACATCGTTGAAATTGACAGGATGGTTGCCAACGAACGCGTACATGTTCAAACCACCCGCCTCTCTTATGGGATCCGGGTTGATCCACCGCATCAACCACGGCGCGTAATACCTTAACCCGTAGTAATACAACCCTGACGCATCCCGCTCTTTGCCGGAGTACCGCACCGTTTTGTACTTCGCCTCCACCTCATTGCGTCCGGCGAACCAGGCCGTTTCTCCGTAAGGGTAATAAATCTCCTGGCTGATCAGCTGCGCATCGGCGTCGAGCTCCAATGTGCTCGACCCCAGATGATCGGTGAGGGCATACCGAATCTGGTCATTCTCCACAGTCGCAGGCGGCGCCGATTGCCAATGCAAGACCCGAACACTGCTATGCCCCGCCGTCATGGTGACGACGTGCAACTCTTCGCCGGTTGCCGTGTTGCTGCGGATTTCCAGTCCCGGCAAATACCTCACTTCTTCGAGATTGGTAACGGTCCTGGCCTGGGTGGTACGCACTTTGCGCACACGCATTCCCGCTGCGTCGTAGCGATACATTTCACTGTCGTTAGCAGCGGATTCGCGCTCAACCGGTGTGATCTGACTAAGTTGATTGCGCAAATCCCGTGTCAAAGCCTGACCCAATTGCAGCTCACGCAAATTGCCGACAGCATCAAAACCGGCTGCTATCTGTTCTTCGCTGGGCGGCTGATCCCCGGTCTGCAACAAGCTGCGATTACTCAGCCGAGAAGTGGCAAAACTACGCGTGTGGTTTTGAGCCCCAACATGAACGAGCGTCTGTAGATTTCCTCCCGCGTCATATTCATATCGCTGGGTGTAGTTACTCAGTTCGTTCGCCGTAGGAAAAACCCGAAACCTGTCGTCGCCAGGGCCGCGATTGATCGCAGCGGCTTCATAGCCATTCGCTTCGATCAGTTGATACAGCGTGTCGTAAGTAAACGTGCGCAGTCGCTCGATCTGCTGATTGGCGAAATGCCGAGTCGGTTGGGCACGGTCTTCGATGCTCACCACATTGCCGACCGGGTCGTAGACGTAGTTCAGGTCCTGAAGGCGACCCTCACCGGTGCGCAGTCTGATCAGACGGCCATCGACCGGGCCATAATCCAGCGCCGTCACAACACCGTTGCCTGCACTTTCAGAGCTGATACGGCCTTGCGCGTCGTATTGAATTTCACTAACCAACGTGCGCACCGCTTGCCCCAACAACTGCAAATTTGCAACCTTGAGCTGCCCCGCAATCGTCTGCGCGAGCGACTGCATGTTGCCCTTGGCATCGGTTTGTTCAAGCACATCACCCAACGGGCCAAAGCGCCAAGTGGATTCAGCCTCCGCAAGCTCAAGCAAGTCGTCGCGCTCTTCTATCAGAAGAGGCCAGTCGGGCAAGTCGAGATCAATCAAAAACCGACGCGTCTGCTTGATGACTTCGCCCGTCAGGTTGAAGGAAAGATTACCCAACGATCCCGCAGGGTCGTCATGCCGGATCAACTGACCGCACTGATTGGCAAAAGAATCGCTTGTCGTGCCGTAGGTCAGACGTTCGGTGCAGACTTCATGGGCGCCACAACCTTCGAAAACAGCCACCGGGCGCAGCATCGAATCGTACTCGACACGCTTTACATGGCCCCGCGCATCCCACCGGCATTGGCGCTGCGCCGCCTCGCTCAACAGCTCGACACTCCAACCGGCATCGACGCTGTCACTGAGCAACACCTGCGCACTCAACGAATGAACAGTTTTCAAATTGGCAGAAGTCTCAGAAGCCTGATTCGCGGCAGCCCACAACCTCGGATCCCAACGCTGGACCAGCCGACCTGCTGAATCGAAAGCACTGCGGTCAACGCGCTCGGAGATGGCATCGCCCGCTTTTCGCCGATGCAACGCCACGGAGCGAACCTGCAGCCCCCGAGGGTCGATCGCCGTCAGGGTCGGAGTATGAGTGTGCAAGGCGGAGGAATCAGACATGGCCAATGCAATCCATTGCAGTGAGTCGTTTAAGGCTAGCTTCCTGCCGAACTTGTGAATGACCGTTAGTCCGGCAGATCATCAGCCACGCGCAAAACGTCAATTGGTCTAATCCCTCCCATTCGGTAGGATGCCCCCTCTGCATACGTGAGACCGAACACATGATCATCGGCGCCGTACTGATCCTCACCTGGCTGGTTCTTCTGCTGCGCTACCCCGCCAAGGCGCTGCCGGTTTCGCTGGCGGCTGCCGTCGGGCTGGCGATCGTGGCGGGCTTTGTGGTCTGGGAGGACAAGCGTGACGCGCAACGCCTCCAAAGGCTGCAGCTGCGTCTGGACTACGCTCCGCAACAATGCCCGATCGGCAAGCCGTTGTTGGTGCTGATCGATAACGGCAACGACGTGCCGTTGCAGGAACTGCGCTGGAAAGTCGGCGCCTACGCGCCGGGGGATACGGTCAACCTCGCCGATGACACCTACACCGCCCCGCGTTATCGCGGCCCGGGCGAGCTGTTGCCCGGCAGTCAATGGCAGGATTGCCTGCCCCTTCCGCCACTACGCAACGGATACCGGGCGCAGACGCTGCAGTTTCGCGCCGAACGCCTGCAAGGCACCTTCTCCGACTGACTCATAACAATTTCCTCAAGGAACGAATCACATGTCTGTCGTACTGATCACCGGTTGTTCCAGCGGTATCGGCCGCGCCATGGCGGATGCTTTTAAAGTGGCAGGCCATGAGGTGTGGGCATGTGCACGCAAGCCAGCGGATGTCGATGCACTGGCAGCCGCAGGATTTCGAGCAGTGGAGCTGGACGTCAACGACGGCGCTGCGCTGGAACGGCTCGCCACCGAACTTGAACGACATGGCAAAGGTCTGGACGTGCTGATCAACAACGCCGGCTATGGCGGCATCGGTCCGTTGCTCGATGGCGGCGTGGAAGCCATGCGCAGGCAATTCGAGACCAACGTCTTCTCCATTGTAGGGGTCACCCGTGCGCTGTTTCCTTTACTGCGCCAGAACAAGGGCATGGTGGTGAATATCGGCAGCGTTTCCGGCGTGCTGGTCACTCCATTCGCTGGCGCTTACTGCGCATCTAAAGCCGCCGTGCATGCAATGAGCGACGCCCTGCGCATGGAGCTGGCGCCATTTGGCGTGCATGTCATGGAAGTACAGCCCGGAGCCATCGACACGCACTTCGCCAAAAATGCCAGCCATGAAGCCGAGCAAATCATTCATGAGGGTTCAGCGTGGTGGCCATTACGCGAAGGCATCCGGGCTCGGGCCAATGCGTCACAGAACCATCCGACCCCTGCACGCAAATTCGCCCAGGATGTGCTCAATGCAGTGCAACAACCCAGACCGCGAAGACTCCTGCGCTCAGGCAATGGGAGCCTTGCCCTCCCATTGATGGAGCGCCTGCTGCCCAAGGCACTGCTGGAAAAAATTCTGCGCACTCGGTTCAGATTAAATTCCTCGCTGTAATCTGCCGATGACCTCCCTTTAAAAAAGGTAAGAAAAGCTACCAATAAAAAACCTGCGTCGCTTGCTGCTGAAGGAGTGGTACTACAGAACGGGGCAGAGTATCGCGTTAGAGTTCTTCCAGTTGCCCTGAGCTTTCAGGGTCAAATCAGGCAGGTCCTCGAAGAGGGCTGTCCTTTGTCAAGGAAGACAACCATGAATCCACTGCTCCAGGATCCCCTTGCTATAAATGAATATTTCGACATCGACGATTGGGAATTTACCCACGTCGGGCCCGAAAACACACCGGTGTTCACGCTAACCCCGGAGGGCAAAAAACGCCTGACCAAAGATGCTATTGCACTGTATGACCGAGCCTTTAGCGTGCACTTGGTAAATCCGTCCTCCTACATTGAGGCGTCGATACGCAAGATCATCGATCACTCAAGTGCTTCACAAGAACTAAAAGAACGTATTAACGGTAAGACACTCATCGCGGTCGACAGTGTGATCAGCCGAGAGACCTACATACAAAGGCGCAGCAAACTGAAATGGTTAGAGCGCTATTCACCGGCAGTGTGGCTTTGGATAAACGCTCCGTGGGGAGAAGAAACACGCCATTGCCCTCTCGATGAAATTGTCACGGATACCTACCGACGTAAGTCAGGTATCTGGCACACGGTCAAGTGGCCTTCCGACTTTCCTGAGGACCTCGTGCACGCTCTCGAATCCGCGAACTTGCAAGCCAGCTATCAGGCAGAGATCAATCGGCACTTGAACACGCCTGAGGCCGCATTCGTGGCGAAACTGCAGTTGCGTAGCGAGGTGCACACCCATCTTCGAGAGTTCGTCAAACGCCCACACGTATCCGAATTCTACAAAAACCTGGTTGCCGACTATTTCAAGAAAAAGGTGGCGCTCCAGCTCGTGGAATTCGCAAGCCGTGTCAGCCGAACGTATGTTTCGCAAGCGCTGTTTCTGGCGTATCCATCGAACGCGCTGGAGGCTGAGGGGGGATTGCTGATTTTTGTGGGCGAGGCCGTCGAGAATTCGATCATGGAGTTACCCAACAAAGACCGCCAACAGTTCATACAGTCGCCTGGCCCGCTGCACGCTTTGATCCTGAGTCGTTTGTCCTTGCATAACCAGCTCAGAACGGGCAACGAGAAGCTCGCCTATTACACGAGTTTTCCAGTAGGAGGCCCGAGAGTCGTGTCGCCTCTACAGTTTCACAAAGTGGATGACGCATTCGATAGGTTGAATGACCTGAAGATCAAACGATTGAATTCGGACATCGACTTTTTGGTATCCACAGACGAGGAACGCCTGACTGCGAGGCACATGAAAGCAGCCGCGAAAGCGCTTGAACTCATTGCCAAAGCTGCAGCAGTGCCCGCTGCCCCCGTAAGCGCAACGGCTGCGCTGCTCCTAGGTTTTCTAACGGGCTTCGCGGCGATTGTGCTCGAAGCAGCACAAGGCGCGATTGCGGATAATCCCGCAGACGCCGAAGCCCATTTCAAAGCGGCTTTATGGGGGTATGCCCAACTCGTAGTCGGAACCGTTCTGGGAGAGTCGCTCGACTCGGCGTTTGACAATGAGGCCACGACCGCGATTGCCGGCGAACTCTTCGAGCACGTCACTGCACTGGAAGATTAGGAGGGCTTCGACCGCATGACGATCGATGATGCGGCCAGATGCATCCTTCAAAATGTCTGCAGCTGGCCCTGATCACTCAGGGTTCACTATGACCGTACATGTGATCCCCGCTGCCAATACCACGCCGTCCGGCACGTTATCCAGGTGGATACGTACCGGAACGCGTTGGGCAAGGCGGACCCAGTTGAAGGTCGGGTTGACGTCGGCGATCAGTTCGCGGCTTTCTGGGTTGTCGCGGTCGTAGATGGCGCGGGCGATGCTTTCGACGTGGCCCTTCATCACTTCGCCGCTCATCAGCTGCATGTCGGCCGGGTCGCCGATTTTGACGTGGGGCAGTTTGGTTTCTTCGAAGAAGCCGTAGACCCAGAACGAGTTCTTGTCGACGACCGCCATCTTGGCTTCGCCGATGCGGGCGTAGTCGCCGCGATGCACATTGAGGTTGGTCACGTAGCCATCGACGGCAGCCAGCACTTTGGTGCGTTGCAGGTTGAGTTGCGCCGCTTCCAGCTGCGCCAAGGCCAATTGGTAATCGGCCTGCGCGGAATTGGCGACGTTGGAGGCGTCTTCGCGGTTTTCTGCGGAAATCACCAACGCGTCCATGTCTTTGCGCCGACTGGCGTTGACCTTGCGCATTTCCCAGGTCGCTTTGCGCGAGGCCACCATCGCCTCGGCCTGTTTGACGGCCAACTGATAATGCTCGGGGTCGATCTGCATCAGCAGGTCACCCTTTTTCACCGGCTGGTTGTCCTTGACCGGCACATCGACAACTACGCCGGTGACATCGGCGGCGACGTTGATCACATCGGCGCGCACGCGTCCGTCGCGGGTCCACGGGGTGTCCATGTAGTGAATCCACAGCAGCCGGCCGATCCAGATGGCCAGCGCGAGAATCAACAGGGTGGCGATCAGACTGATCAGTTTTTTCATCTCGGACTCTTCTCGAAGCCATGTTTCATAGCGGGTGCCTCAACGGTAAACAGTGAGCGCCATCGCGCCAAAAATGCAGCTGAACAGGCTCAGACGCAAAAGCGCCGGATGCCAGAAAAAGCGGTACAAATCGAAGCCGGACATGAAGCGGTCCAGCGCCCAGGCGAGGACCATTGCGATCAGAAACATCACGGTCACGGTCGGCATGTAAACGCCGTGGAAGGCGATTTCACGAGGCATGGGAAAGTCCTTGTGGCAGTTGCGCCGAAGCTTGCGACGGGGCGTAGGTCGCCAGCGGCGATTGCGGATCAAGCAGACAGGTACGGATGAAGTGCAGGTAGCTCTTAACCCGACGCAGTGCCGAGGTATCGAAGTGCGGCGCGAACGGCTCGTCGGTGTTCTGCACACAGATGATCGCGTGGTCTACCGCGTACAGACTGCGCGCAAGGTTGTGCCGATCCGGCTGAATGAACAGGCGCACCAGCGAGCGGCCCATGGCGCGGATCGCCTGACGCCAGGGCTGCGACTCGGCGTAGCTGGGGTGAACCGGCAAGATGGCTTGCTCGCGGCGCAGTTCGATGATGGCATGGCCGATTTCCAGCACCACGAACATCCAGCGCAGCAGGTTGCGCTGCACCACCGGTTGCCCGGCCGCCAGCCCGTAAGCCTGATGCATCAGGTCGCGCGTGCGGCTTTCAAAGTTGGAACGAATGCCTTTGAGCGGCGCACTGATCGCAAAGCCCACCTGCTGGCGCAAGTCGCCCTCAAGACGCTGCCACAGCCAGCGACTGTTGGGCGGCATGATGATCGCCCCCGCCGCTGCGCACAGCAGCATACCGAGGACCATGGCGATGTAGTCGTTGATGAAGGTGTACGGGTTGTAGACCGTGAGGTTGTCCGGCGCCGAACCGATGCAGAAGAAGATCAGCAGCCCCAGGCCATAGCCCGCCCACTGCGGCCGGGTGGTCAGAAATGCACCGAAAGCGAAGACCGGCGCCAGGACCATGCACAGCAGGGGAAAGCCGTCGATCTGTGGAAACACGAAGAAGGTGACGAAGAAGCCGGATACCGCACCCAACGCAGTGCCGCAGGCCATTTGAAACGACATGCGACGCGGGTTCGGCGTGGTGGCCGACAGCGCGACGGTCGCGGCAGACACCAGTGTCATGGTCGCGCCGCTGGGCCAGGCCGTGGCGACCCAATACGCCGACATCACACCGAGAATCACTGTGGCGCGCAGCCCCGACGCCAGCGACAACATCCAGTTGGTGGTATTGACGAACGGCTCCACCCACTTCTCCCGCTCGTGGCTGTGATCAGCGAGAGAGGCGTGGGTCTGTGCGTAGTCGTGCAGGTCATCGACGAATCGATAAAGCAGTTCGTAGGCCGTGTGAAAATCCAGCAGATCGTCGTCGCTTGGGCCGGTCTGAACGAACTCAGCGCGCAGGCTGCGAACGTGTTCCGGCAGACCGGCCTTGTACTCGCTCAGGCGACTCGCCAATAGCGCGGCATCGGCATTGGTCAGCGCACGCCCGGCGAATTGATCGAGTAATTCGGCCAAGGCCTGGAGACCGGGCTCGATGGCCTGAACGGCAGGCGTCACACCGCGACTGCGCAGGCGCTCCAGCAGTTGATGCAAGGCGTTGAAGCGGGTGGTGATGGTCATGAATTCGCTGTTGAGGCGATTGAGGCGGCCGTTACGACGACGCATGTGCGGGTCTTCGAATACCGTCACGGCGCGCAAGCCTTCCAACCCCACGGCATCGGCGATGAAGCGCACGTTGCTGGCTTCGAACGCAGCCGGATCGCTGTCACCGCGCAGGCCATTGCTGACGAACTGAGCGAACACGCCAAAGCGCTGATACAGGGCATTGCGCATGGCGGCGCCCGAGCTCTGTGGCAGGATCGCCGCCGTCACCAGCGTGGAGCAGATGATACCCAGCGAGATTTCCAGCACCCGCCAGACTGCCGCCATGAACGAGGTGTCCGGATGCGCCAGCGCTGGCAGGCCGGTCATGGCGGCGGTGTAACCGGCGAGCACGAAACCGTAAGCGCGGAAATTGCGATAGCGCGCAGCACCGGCACAACAAAATCCGACCCAGATCGCCAGGCTGCCAAGAAACAGTTCGCTGTTCTGAGCGAACAGAGCCATCAGCGTCACCATCACCACCGAGCCCGCGAGGGTGCCGAGCAAACGATAGAAGCTCTTGGCGAACACGTGCCCGCTCTGCGGCTGCATGACGATGAATACCGTAATCATCGCCGTGCGCGGTTGCGGCAACTCAAGACGCATCGCTACCCAATAGGTCAGAAATGCCGCGATCAGCACCTTGAAAATGTAGATCCAGGTCACTCCATCGCTGCGCGCCCAGCCATTGAACTCGCGGCGCCATTCCAGCGATCTGAACCAGTGCAGGGCTGTGTTCATTTGCTGTCGAACACTGCCAGCGACGCCGGGGTCTTCGGCGCGGCGGTCTTGTCGGCCGCAGGCGAGTCGTTGCCCGCCATCAAACCGCCGCCCAATGCCACGACCAATTCGGCATGTACGGTCAGACGCGAGGCCTGAACCTGCTGCTGGACCTGCTCTTGATGGAACAACAGCGTCTGTGCGTTCAGCACGTTGAGGTAGTCGGTCAGTCCGCGCTGAAAGGCGATCAACGCAATGTCATAGGTTTTTTGTGCAGCGGCCACCGATTGATCGGCAAACACTTGCTGCTTGTTCATCGACTCTCGACGAATCAGTTGATCGGAAATGCTCTTGAGCGCCGTTACCAGCGTCTGGTTGTACTGTGCGACTGCGGCGTCGTAACCTGCGGAAGCCACACCGAGTTCTGAGCGCAGACGACCGCCATCAAATATCGGCAGACTGATCGCCGGCCCGACGCTGTAATTGAATTTCTTGCCGGTGAGGAATTCCAGCATGCCGCCACCCGTCGCCATGTAACCCAGGCTGCCCATCAAATCGACGTTGGGATAGAAACCGGCGTGCGCGACATCGATGCCGCGGGCCTGTGCGGCCACGCGCCAACGACTGGCGACCACGTCGGGACGTTGACCGAGCAACTGGGCAGGTAATGCCGACGGCAGCTTCAACGCGTTGCTGAGTGACAGGGTCGGACGTTTCAAGCTCGCGCCCTCCCCCGGCCCCTTGCCCGCCAGCGCGGCAATCTGATTACGGCTCAGGGCGATGGCTTCGTCGAACGCATCGATCTGGCGGTGAGTTTCAGGCAGGGGTGTTTCTGCCTGGCTGACTTCGAAATGCGTGCCGATCCCGCCTTTCAGGCGACGTTGCGCCAGGTCAAGAATCTGCTGCTGTTGAGCCAGAGTCGCTTCGGCAATATCCCGCTGGGCGTAGTTCAGCGACAACTGGATGTACGCGCGGACGATGTTGTCCTGCAATTCCAGCTGGGCCTGACGCTCTTCGGCAGCGCTCATGTGCGCCATGTCCAGCGCCTGCTCGGTGTTGTTGCTTTCCTTGCCCCACAGATCGAGGGAATAGCTCAGGCCGATGGACGCGTTGTTGTCCCAGGTGCTGGTGTTCGACAGCTCGCCGGGGCCATAGAACTGATCGGTCGGCCAGTTGTGGCGCTTGAGCGTGCTATCGCCATTGATGTGCAGGGACTCTGCGGACTCTGCGATGCCCGCCATGGCCTTGGCTTGTCGCACCCGCGCGGCGGCAATCGCCAGGCTCGGACTGCCGAGCGCCGCGAGTTCGATCCAGTGATTCAGTTGCTCGTCGCCATAAGCGCGCCACCACTGACCGTCCGGCCAGTGGGCGTCTTTTGCGGCTTCATTGATAGCGTCGTCGGTCGCCAGGCTGTCCGGGGACAACGAGGTGCCTTGAGGGGCGATTCCGCCGGTTCCGATGCAGCCGCTGATGAGTAACGTTAAAGCCCAGACACTGAGGGGTTTGAGCCCCCTGACGATGCGACGCGGCACAGCTGCAATTACCTGAATGAGGAGGGAATGGAACGAGCCGCGATTCTAGAATGCGTCTGATACGGCGATAAGCGGGGACTTCTGTGAATCTTTGTTACCGAACGGAAGATAATCCTTTGGTATGGCTGACATGGGTCAGCAACTTCATGTCACAATTTGCCATCTCATCAGAGAACGGCCAATGGACACTCTGCAAAACATGCGCGCCTTCAGTTGCGTCGCACAGGCAGGCAGCTTCACCGCTGCCGCGGCTCAGCTGGACACCACTACCGCCAACGTTTCGCGCGCTGTTTCCAATCTGGAAGCGCATCTGCAAACCCGTCTCCTCAACCGCACGACCCGCCGCATCGCGCTGACCGAAGCCGGCAAGCGTTATCTGCTGCGTTGCGAGCAGATTCTGGGGTATGTCGAAGAAGCCGAAGCGGAAGCCAGCGACGCCCATGCGCGTCCGGCCGGGCAGCTGAAAGTGCATTCGATGACAGGGGTCGGCCAGCATTACGTGATCGATGCCATCGCCCGCTATCGTCGCAATCACCCGGACGTGTCGTTCGACCTGACCATGACCAACCGCGTGCCCGATCTGCTTGAAGAGGGTTACGACGTATCGATCGTGCTGGCCAGCGAGTTGCCGGACTCGGGATTCGTCTCCCAGCGTCTGGGCATTACCTACAGCATCGTCTGTGCGTCACCTGCCTACATCAAGGCGTTCGGCATGGCATACAAACCGGCGGACTTGCTGAATCACGCGTGTCTTCGCCTGGTCAGCCCGGTGTTCCCGCTGGAGAAATGGGCGTTCGACGGCCCTGAAGGCCAGGAAACCGTGACCATCGCCAGCTCGCCATTTCTGGTGAACTCGGCCGACGCCATGAAAGCGGCGATCAGCAGCGGCATGGGCATCGGGATTCTGCCGATCTATTCGGCGATCGAAGGCCTGCGTAACGGCTCGCTGGTCCGCGTGCTGCCGCAATACCGTTCCCACGAGCTGAACCTGTACGCGATCTACCCGTCGCGGCAGTATCTGGATGCCAAAATCAAGACCTGGGTCGAGTATCTGCGCGGCTCCTTGCCGGAGATCATGGCGGCGCATGAGGCGGATTTGCAGACTCATGTATTGCCGGAAACGGTGTGATCGCCCCGCACCGCGTTTTGTAGCAGCACGGCTTGCCGGTGGTAGCGGCGGTTTCATGGACGCCACCGCCGGCAAGCCTGGCGGCTACAAGTGATCGGTTTGCGCTGTTCCCTCGCCAATCAAACAACAAGAATGTTAGCGTGCTATGCACTTCCCATCTGAACCGCCCGAGAGAAGCTATCCGATGAAAAAGACCGTCCTTGCCTTCAGCCGCGTGTCCCCGGAAATGGCCGAGCGCCTGCAGCAAGACTTCAACGTGATCATCCCGGACCCGAAAAAGGGTGATCTGAACGAGCAGTTCAACGAAGCCCTGCCCCACACTCACGGCATGATCGGCGCCGGTCGCAAGCTGGGCCGCGAGCAGCTGGAAAGCGCGAAACAGCTGGAAGTGGTATCGAGCATCTCGGTCGGTTACGACAACTACGATGTGGGTTACTTGTCCGAGCGCGGCATCATGCTGACCAACACCCCGGACGTGCTGACCGAAAGCACTGCCGACCTGGGTTTCTCGCTGATCATGAGCAGCGCCCGTCGCGTTGCCGAGCTGGACGCCTACACCAAGGCCGGAAACTGGAAGCGCAGCATCGAAGCGCCGCATTTCGGCACTGACGTGTACGGTAAGACGCTGGGCATCGTCGGCATGGGCAATATCGGCGCGGCGGTTGCGCGTCGTGGCCGTCTGGGTTTCAACATGCCGATCCTGTACAGCGGCAACAGCCGCAAGACCGCCATCGAGCAGGAATTGGGCGCGCAATTCCGCACGCTGGATCAACTGCTGGCCGAGGCTGATTTCGTCTGCCTGGTGGTGCCACTCAGCGAAAAGACCAAGCACCTGATCAGCACCCGCGAACTGGGGCTGATGAAGAAGAGCGCGATTCTGGTGAACATCGCTCGCGGCCCGATCGTCGACGAACCGGCCCTGATCGAAGCGCTGCAGAGCGGCACCATTCGCGGCGCAGGTCTGGACGTTTACGAGAAAGAGCCGCTGCCTGAGTCGCCGCTGTTCAAGCTCAGCAATGCCGTGACCCTGCCGCACATCGGTTCTGCCACCCACGAAACCCGTCAGGCCATGGCAGACCGTGCCTACGACAACCTACGTGCCGCACTGCTGGGTGAGAAGCCGCAGGATCTGGTGAATCAGCAGGTGTGGAAGGGCTGAAGATTTTCAGCGTCTGACAAACCGAACCGCCGGCAAGCCGTGCTGCTACAGGTGATGATGATCGTTCCCACGGTCCCCGAGGGAATGCCGCCGGGGATGCTCTGCGTCCAGCGGCGGTCAGGCTGACGCAGAGCGTCAGTGCATGCATGCCCACGCAGAGCGTGGGCACGATCATCATGCTCCTCAGGCACCGGGGCTAAGCGATCAAGCCAGCTTCACCGCGACCGGCACCACCACCTTCGGTTTTCTGAACACCAGCACATTCCCCACCATCACCAGCACCAGCCCCATCAACGCGGGTGCGGTCCATTGGTAGCCTTCGGCGAACGCCGATACATTCAATGCCACCACCGGGAACAGCACCGTGCAATACGCCGCGCGCTCCGGTCCCATGCGTCCGACCAGCGTCAGGTAGGCGGTGAAGCCGATCACCGAGCCCGGAATCACCAGGTACAGCAGCGAGCCGATGTAACGCGTATTCCATTCAAAACCGAACGGCGTACCGCTGACCAGGCAGTAAACGCTGAGCATCGCCGCGCCGTACAACATGCCGTAGGCGTTGGTGGTTAACGGGCGCAGGCCGGCTTTCTGTTGCAGGCTGGACAGCATGTTGCCCGCCGAAAAGCACAGCGTGCCGAGCAGCGCCAGGCCGAGACCGATCAGGGTTTCATGACTTGCGCTGTGCCCGGACAGCTCCGGCCAGAACAGGCAGCCCAGCCCTGCGAGCCCCAGCGCGCCACCCATCAGCACATTGCGGGCGATCTTCTGTTTGAAGAACACTCTGGCATTCAGCGCGTTCCACAAGGTCGAGGTCGAAAACACCACGGCGACCAGGCCGCTGGGAATCCATTGGCTGGCGTGCAGGAAGCACATGAAGTTGACGCAGAACAGGCACAAGCCCTGCGCCAGACAGATCAATTGCCCGCGACGATTGACCTTCTGCAGCTTGCCGCTGATCAGCAGCATGGCGAACAGGATCAACGCGGCGAGACCAAAGCGGTAAACGATGGACACCGGAATCGCCACCTCGCCCAGTTGCAGTTTCAGGGCGATCCAGGTGGTGCCCCAGATCAGGACGGTCAGCAGATACAGCGAGATGTTCATGTCAGGCTCCTCATTGAGGCCTGAGTCTGCGCGTCACCTGTGGTCGTCACTTGCAAAAACTTGCGCATTTGATCGGTGGCCCGATGGCAGCACAGCGTCTACCGAGTAGGATGCGAGGCTCAGAACCCGAACATGCACAGCCCCTGTCGCAGTCCGGCTTGCCGGCGGTGACGTCCGCAAGACCGCTGCCGCCGGCAAGCCGTGCTGCTACAGAACCAATGATCGTTGTTCCACGAGAACCGAAATGTCGTCACTGGACACCCTTCAAGTCTTCCAATCGCTGAACAGTTCGCCCCATGCGCAGCTGGAGCAGAGTGCATCCCTGGGAGACGGTGTGGTCGCGGCGTTGTGGAACAACCGCCACGACGCTCAGGAGTATCACGGGCCAAGCCATCACACCCTGTCCTGCTACATCTCGGGCGGCACCCAAACCTATCGTCGCGATCAGCCCGACAAAAAAGGCGCGCCGGACAAGCTCTGCGTGCTGCCGGCCGGGCATCAGTCATCTTGGGTCGTCAACGGCGACATACGCCTGGCCCACCTCTACATCAGCCCGGAACAGTTTTCCCTCAACTGCGTCACTCTGCTCGACCGCGAGCCACGGGAAATGATGCTGCGAGAAAACACCTTCATCGAGGACCCGCTGCAAGCCGAACGCTTCCACCGGCTGATCGGCATGAACTGGAACGAGCCCGGCGAGCGTTTGCTGACCAGCAGCGTGGCCCATGAACTGCTCGATCACATGATCCTGAGCCAGGTGGGTTTGCGCGACGGTCTGCGTCTAAAGGGCGGGCTGGCGCCGCACCTGCGTCGGCACCTGGTCGAGTTCATCGAGCAGAATCTGGCAGAGCCGCTGAGCCTGGGCCAATTGGCGGGGATGTGTGCGTTGTCGGAGTACCACTTCGCGCGCATGTTCCGCGAGAGCTTCGGGCTGCCGCCCCACCAGTACCTGCTGGCCCGGCGCATGAATCGCGCGCGGGAGTTGCTGCGCGGCACCCGCATGCCATTCGGCGAGATTGCCCTGGAATGCGGATTCGCCAGCGCCAGCCATTTCAGCAATCGCTTCAAGCAGGTAATGGGGGCGACGGCTGGGGAATATCGGATGGTGTTTTCCTGAACGACGCAGAACTCTCTGAGAGGGAGCTTGCACGCGAAGGCGGAGTTACACCCGCAACTATCTTGCTGGGTGTGCAAACCTCTTCGCGAGCAAGCTCCTTCCCACAAGAGATTTCGCGTAAGCATTCGCCTCTCAAAACTCCAGCGTCGTCGCCACGCTCACCTGTCGCGAATCCCCCATCGACACGAAATAGCGGCTCACCGCCGAGCTGTAATAGGTGCGATCGAACAGGTTCTTCACGTTGAGCTGAAACTTCACTTTTTGCCCGTCCAGCTTCGTTTCGTAGGTGGCGAACGCATCGGCGACGGTGTAGCCCGGCAGGTCGAAGTCGTTCTCCGGATCTCCTGCGCGCTCGCCGACATAGTGCGCGCCCGCCCCCGCCCGCAAACGATCCGCCCCCAATACAGCGCCGAAGTCATACACCGCCGACAACGAGCCGCTGTGTTGCGGCACGTTTTGCAGGCGATTGCCCTTCAAGGCCGGATCTTCCACCACCCAGGCATCGGTAAACGCGTAGCCCCCGATCAGGCTCCACCGTTCGTTCAGCTGCCCGCTCAGGTCCAGCTCGACACCTCGGGAGCGTACTTCGCCAGCCGTGGTATAGACCGTGTTGGCCGTGAGCGAATCGAAGTTGGCGACCAGCACGTTGCGTTTCTTGATGTCGAACAACGCCAGGGTGCCGCTGATGCGCTTATCCACACTCCATTTGGCGCCCAGCTCCCAGGCTTTCGATTCCTCGGGCAGGGTCGCCGAATCCAGCACCGTGCCCCCTGCCAGCGCGGCGATACTGGAGTTGGGTTTGAATGCCTCGGTGTAACTGCCATAGAACGATAACTCATCGGCGTAGCGGTACACCAACCCGGCGCGGGGGATCCATTTCTGACCGTTGAGATCGGTGTTGCGGGTAAACGGAATGCCCTTGCCAGCCTGTTGATCGAACAACTGATAGCGGGCGCCGGCGACGAAAACCCATTGCTCGGTCAGGTGAATCGAATCCTGAAAGAACAGTGAATCGGTGCGCAGGATGTCCTGCTGATTGCTGTCCGGCGCACTGACCTGCGTACCCTCGGCTTCCTGACCATAAACCGGATCGACGTAGCTGAACGTCGTCAGGCTTTTCTGCCGGATCAGCTCGCCGCGATAAATCTTGCGGTACTCATCATCGAAGCCGAACAGCACGTCGTGCTGCATCTCGGCCACGTCGATGCTGCCATTGAGGGTCAGGGTGGTGAAGCGATCGGTACTCAGCGAATTGCCGGTGCCGTCCATCGAGCGTGTCAGCATGCCAGTGGCCGGATTCACCGCTGTCACCCGCACCTGGCTGGCGTCATAGGTTTCGCGGTTGTAGCTGTAACCCAGATGGCCTGTCCAGTCGTCGTCGAATTGATGGTCGGCCTCGAAGCGATACAAATCCGAGCGCCCTTCCATGCTGTTGAACGGCTCATCCAGACGACGGGTAGCCGGTATGTTCAATGGGTGGTTGGTGCGGGGATCGATGGCCGTTCCACGGTCGAAGGGCGAGAGAAACTCGCGATGTTCGTACGCTGCCAACAGTTGGGTGTCATCGCCGTACCAAGCCAGCGACGGCGCCACCAATGTCTCGCGATGCACGCCGTAATTGCGCCAGTAATCTTCGTCTTCGTGGTCAAGCACGAGCCGATACGCCAGTGTTGAGCTCCCCACTGCACCGGTGCTGTCGAGTGTTCCACCGCTGCCGTTCTTGCCCGAACCGAAGCTGGAGCCGCGCGCCGTCAAGGCATCGTAAGACTGCAATTCGGGGCGTTTGCTGACAACATTGATCACGCCGCCCGGGTCCTGGATGCCATAGAGCAACGAGGCAGGTCCCTTGAGCACTTCGACTCGCTCGGCAGTGGCATTGAGGCTTCGGCCCTGCACCACTGGCATGCCGTCGCGCATGATCGAACCGTCGCGATTGTCGCCAAAGCCGCGCTTCATCAGCGTGTCCTGAGTGCTGCCCAGCGTGTTGCCCTGAGTAACCCCACTGACGTTGCTCAGGGCGTCATCCAGGTTGCGCGGGGCCTGATCTCGCAGCACCTGGGCGGGTACGACGCTGACGGCTTGCGGGTTTTCAAGTGGCGGTGTGGCACTGCGCATCACAGACGTGCTGGCCAGCGGCTGGTAGCTTTCAAGGGCGCTGCGCTGTGAGTCGATCTGGGTCAGGCCCAAGGTTATCGCGCCTTCGTGCGGTGCGAGCTCAAGCGTGAAGGTGTTTTCGCTGGCGCGACGGTAGTTCAGGCCTGAGCTAGCGAGCAATCGTTTCAGCGCTTGTGCGGCGGTCATCGATCCGCTGACCGCCGGGGCGTCAATGTTGTAGGGCGTGTCCAGGGTGTAGACCACACTTTGCCCGGTGACCCGGCTGAAATCGCTGAGCGCCTGAGGCAAGGGTCTGGCAGGAATCGAAAAGTCATAGGCAGGCTCCGCCGCCTGAACGCAGGCGCTCCAGACAGTTAGCGTGGCAATGCCGAGCCAGACTTTCACTTAAGCGAAACCTCTTGAATCTCAAATCCGGAAAATCGTGGGAGCCGGCAAGCCGTGCTGCTACAGATGTCGCCGGGATCGGCACATTCGTCGCCCCCTCAGCGGATAACGATCACCCGCCCCAACGCTTCGTACTGCTCGAATCCAACCACCGATTTCAATGCCGCCAGCACTGCCTGCGGGTCGTTGCTGGGGAAGCTGCCGCTGATTTTTTTCGAAGCGAGTTGGTCATTGAGCACAACGATGCGGCCGGGGTAGTAGCGGCTCAGATCGCTAATCACATCCGCCATCGGCGTGCGGTAGTAGTTGAGCCAGCCCTGACGCCACGCCAGCTGGCTTTCGCTGTCGACCGACGCGGGGTCGGAGGTGTGGGCCTGGTCGTAGCTCACGCGCTGGCCAGCAGTCAGGATCTGCTGCGGCAAGTCCGCAGCGGCCTTCACGCCGACGCGCCCGGACAACACGGTGACTTGCGCCCCGGCAGGCTGCAGACGCACTTCGAACTGAGTGCCAAGCACCCGCGTCTCCCCACGCCCGCCATCGACCACGAACGGCTCGCCAGTATGGGTGACCTGAAAGAACGCAGCGCCGCGACGCAACTGCACATGTCGCTCGCCATCGGTGAAATGCACGGCGATGGCGCTGTCGGCATCGAGCGTTACCTGCGACTGGTCGGCCAGGGTCACCGTGCGCAACTGCCCGGGGGCCGACACGTAATCGGCACCCAGATCATCGATCCAGCGCTGCGGCTGCCAACCCAGGCCGACGCCTGCCATCAGCACCAGACAAGCCGCCACAGCGAGCCCGGCAGTCCAGCGCGGCAACGAGCGACGCATTGGCAGATCCGCCGGAGCGTCCATCGCCCTCAGCAACACCTGGAGTGCCGCTGCATCTTCGCCAGCGAGCTTCGCAGCGGGCTCTTCAGTCAGCTCCCACATCACCTGAACCTGAGCGTACGCCTCGGCATGGGCGGGGTCGGCCTTAAGCCAGCGACTGAAACGCGCCTGATCGGCAGCACTGGGCTTGTCATGCAGAACACTCAGCCAGTTCAGGGCTGCATCGTGTTGTTCGGGGGTGATCATCAGGGTCGAATCCGAAGGCGCGTTCATCGACGAGCGTCCTCGGACTTCGCACGTAGGGGAATCGCCCGCGCGGCGCCCTGATCCAGGCTCGCCTTGCAGGCTTGCAGGGCGCGCATCATATGTTTTTCCACGGCACTTTGCGAAAGCCCCATGGCCTTGGCGATTTCGCCGTATTTGCGCCCGTGAATGCGGTTGAGCAGGAAGATCTGCCGCGTTTTTTCCGGCAGCCCGCGCAAGGCAGCCTCGACATGACGCAGATCGCTGCTGGCTTCAAGCGCCGCTTGAGGCTCATCGCTGCGCTGCTCCTGTTCGTCGGACATCAGCCCTTCGTTGAGACGCGCCCGCGTGCCTTCGTTGCGCAGATGATCGATTGCAATGTTGCCCGCGCAACGCAGCAGATAGGTGTTGAGTTCCTCTACCTGCAGCAACGGCCGACGCCAGAACCTGACGAACAGGTCCTGAACCAGATCCGCCGCGGTCGCCCGACAACCGACACGCCGACTCACCAGCGCCTCCATCTGAGGACGCTGCGAGAGAAACACTTTCAGAAAGTGGGCACGCGCCGCCTTGGGGGCGTCCTGATCAGTATCAGGAGAGGCCGCATGTTGCGTCGGCGGGGTGAGGTCGATCATTGGAAGGCTCAGGCCAGAAGTTGAAGGAAGGCGAAAACCGGGCAGAGCAACACCCCGACTCCCGCCAACGACAAGGCCAGCCTTGGCCAATAAGACATCACGAAAACCAATACGACCGCGCTGCCCATCAGCGCGGCGCTCCACTGTACGAGGGCTTGCCCCAACGTCTGCGAGGCCAGCGCCACCCAGAGTGACGCCAGCAATGCGGCCCAACCCAGGAGCCTGAGCGCTTTAGCGCGAGACACTGAGAACGAGCGACCTGTGAGGTCCTCGGAGTGACGATTCATCGACAGGCACAGTGCGCTGAAACCGACATAGCAGAGCAAGGTTGCCAGCAGCATCAGCGGGCCTCCTGCACTGCGGGAGTGAGTTTGCTGGCGAGCACGATCTTGCCGTCGCCACGAAACCTGAGCGCGCCCCAGGCCAGGAATATCCCCGTGGCCAAGGCCGTCATGTCCAGAGCAACCAAGGTCAGGTTCCCCTGCTTCAACGACGCCAGAAGGTAACCGCCCGCCGTGGCCATATCCAGGATCGGCAAGGCGCAATACAACAGCGCGGCGAGGGTCAGTTGCTCACGCCATGCGCTGCGCCCGTCGCGCAAGAAAACCCGCGCAAAGGCGTGCAGCAAGGCCACGCCCCAGACGCAGAAGAAGGTCTTCACTTCCCAGTCACTGCGGCCTGTGAAGCTCACCGGCAGCAGCCGATTGGCCCAAAAGAAACTCACCACCGCCAGCATCAGCCCGGACATGCTCGCCACGTTGAGCATTTCCACCAGGCGCAATTCGAACGGCAGGACACCGGACTTGGCGTGCTTGAGCCGACGTTTGCCGAGCCAGATCACCAGCCCCGTGCCGATCATCGCCGTGCCGCCAATCCCGGCGAGGAAATACAGCCAGCGCAGCAGCGGGCCCGCGAAGTGGCCCATGTGCAGTCCATAAAGACCACCGGCCAGCATCAACGACGCGGCGCCCATGTTGCTTTCGTTCTTGAGTTCTGCGCTGACCCCGTCGAACACCAGCGCCGTGCCCGGCTCGTGGGGAATATGGTCGGCGCCGTGTCGGGTCATGGTGACAGACGCATTGGCGCTGCCGGGATTGTTCACGGTGATCAGCCCGACGCGACTGCCCGGCCATTTTTCTGCAGCCACCTCGAACATCGGCGCGATCGACGCCAGCGGTGCCCGGTCAGCCGCGGCCTGCTCGGTCTTGAAAGCCGGAAACAGATCGTCGAAGACCCCCTGAGTGTTCTTGCCGTAGGTCGTGAGAATGCTCAGCGGCATGATCATGGTCATGAAGATCACCAGGCTGCTGTAGGTGATCATCAGGTGAAACGGCAGCACCAGAACCGCCACCGCGTTATGCCCGTCCAGCCAGGTGCGCTGACCTTTACGCGGCCGGAAGGTGAAGAACTCCTTAAAGATTTTCTTGTGAGTGATGATCCCGCTGATCAGCGCGACGAACATCACCATCGCTGCCAGCGACGCCAGCCAACGCCCCCAGGGATATGGCATTTGCAGTTGGAAATGGAAGCGATAGAAGAACTCACCGCCCATGCTCTGGCGAACCTGCACAGGAACCCCGGTGAGCGAGTCCAGCGACCGTTCTTCAAAACGGCCTTTGGCTGGCGTCCAGCTCACGCCGAGCTCGGGGGAACGTTCGTCCGGCAAGCGGATGAACCAGCGTTTGGCATCCGGAGCGTTCTCTCCCAGCCATTGCTGGGCGCGGTTGACACCATCGGCAGCCGAGATTTCATGAGGGACGATTTCCGGTTGCGTCCACTGAGTGATTTCGTTCTTGAAATACGAGAGCGTGCCGGTCATGAAAATCGCGAACAGCAGCCAGCCGAAGGTCAATCCCGCCCAGGTGTGCAACCAGGCCATCGCCTGCCGGAAACCCTCTTTCACAGTAACCACCGCGCACTGGCGTAAAGCGCCGCAAGCACAGCACTGGGCAGCAACAGCCCGAACCATGCGCGCCATGCCGTGCCGCAGGCGAAACACCACAACACGGCCGGCAGATAGACCAGGAACGAAAGGGTCATCGCCAAGACGACTGCCTCGGCACGGACCAGCGGGAGAAATTGCGCCAGACAGATGCTGGTCAATGCCGTCAGCAGATAGCCGCCAATCAACGCGGCGAGAACCCGCGAGGCGACCGCCAGCCGCCCACGGACCGAAATCGCGCCGGACCGTGGCCTCTTCTGACGTTTTTCAGACGCATGCGCGCTCACCGACAGCGTCTCCATCAGCAGTGAACTCCGATGAAAGCGCCGCGTAGTTGGCAGCACGTTGTGCGAATCGACATGGGCATGATCGTCCTGAAATCCGGCGAGCGAACGGGCGCGTTCCGAAGCGTAAGTACAAAAGATCGCAATATTAATGATAAATATTCTCATATGCAAAAGAGTCTGACGGAATTCGACCCAATCGCTGGTCCGCCAGCTAGCCGCTGAACGCCATCGAACGGGTTCTGTCCACGGTCGGGGCTGGCGCCAGTGAAGCTTCAGAGGTTTAAGCGGTATTGGAGTGAATGTCGAAAAGCGAATTTGGCGTGCCCTGATTGATGCATGGGAGCCAAATGCCTTAGCGGTCGACCCGTCATTTGCGCGCGGGCGTTCCTCGCCGAAAGTTCCCTCTGATAAAAATTTTCCGTTTAGAAATATTTCTCTCACTCAGGGGTTGAATTGTTTCTTCATCGGCGCCAACACTGTGAGTGAGGGCAGACGAAAACTCAGTGTCGTCGAGACTCTCCCGAGCAAGCCAAAGTAAGGGAAGAACTATGCAAATCCAGGTCAATAGCGATAACCACATCGAAAGCAGCATCCGACTGGAGGAGTGGGTACGAACCACCGTTGAAAGCACGCTCGACCGCTACGAAGAAGATCTCACCCGCGTTGAAGTTCACATCCGCGACGAGAACGGCGACAAACCCGGCCCGCACGACATCCGTTGCCAGATGGAAGCCCGGCCCAAAGGACACCAACCTATTTCCGTTACCCACAAGGCCGATTCGCTTGATCAGGCCGTGGAAGGCGCAGCCGTGAAGCTCGATCACGCCCTTGAGCACCTGTTCGGCAAACTGCGCAGCAAACGTGGCAATGTCACCACCCTCACCAGCGCCACAGGCAAAGAAGCGGAGAACCCGGACGCGTTGTTGCAGGAAGAGTTTCTGGAAAAAGACGACGCTTTGCATGGTTGAACAGCCAAGCTGAAAAATAGCTATCAATAAATGAAAGGCGGGCCTGTGGAGACAGGCCCGCCTTTTTTGTTGAACATCGCAAATGCTCGCGCACACAAAGCAGGCGCTCGGCGCACTAATGGTGCTTGCCTGCAACTGAAGCGGCATTTGGCTAGTACTTAGGAGTTAATGTGAAACGGTAAACCCGATCACAGTTTCTTCGCTGAAAGGTTTCATGTTCGCTTTAATCACGCCGTTCGTCCCGCATGGCCCGAACCCTGCAAGTATCGAAACGTCGAGCCTCCAACCGCTGCAGGCCACGCCCCTTCTGGCTCGACGGGCAGCTGACTTCTAACCCCGGACGCTGTTCGACGCCTACCGTTGATCCTGCGTCCAGAACTTATGGGACTAACACTCAGTCAACTTATGCAGATCGATAATCAGGTAATAGGCCATGGACAATCCTTTTCAACAGATCACTGATGCTTTTCACCCGGACTACCGCGTCAATCTGAGTATCCAGGGCCTCGACGGAACCATCATGCTGACCCTTTCCAACGAGTCAGGTGTGGTCGCTAAACGCTTGATCAGCCCCGAGCAACGTAACTCCCCCAAGCGCCTGCGTCGCTTGATCGAGAGCGTGCAGTTCGGCATCGCGATCGAACAAGGTCACAGTGCAATCAAGATTCTCGCCGCCATGACCGACGGTGACGTTAAACAACTGGCACCACCGGCCGCCAATGCCGGCATGCTCAACCGTTCCAATCAGGCAATGGGCCTCTGATCAATGACGCGAAACTGACGGAGGCGACTCGACGAATCGCCTCCATTTTCCCACCTGATGCCCCCTCTCAAATCTCTCCCTTTTCCTCGATCACCGCCCCTTTGGTTTTGCCATGCGGGTCAGGCACTTTTACTGATGGAAATTGCGACGACGCGTAACGCACCACCAGAATCGCAAAGGCCAGCAGCAGAATTGCACCGCTGAGGTACACGACACCCAGATCTGGCGGCGCGTGGTGCGAGACGTCGGAAATCAGCAAGCGCGTCAGTGCGGTGATTGCGACGTAGATCAGAAAGCGCACGGGCATGTGGTTGGTCTTGAAATAGATCCCGACCATCGCGCCCAATTCCAGGTAGATGAACAGCAGCAGGATGTCATCGACCGTGATGTGCCCCTTCTCCAGCATCCCCAGGAAGGCCATGACCGCAGCCCATGCGGTGACTGCGCCGATGGCGAACAGCGCCAGGTAATGGAAGGTCTCGACGAACAGATTGCCCAGCGATTCTGCGCAGCTGTGTACGTGTTGGCGGAGGGACTCGGCCCAGTTGATTTTCACGATGAACTTCCTTGAATAGCCCAGAACGGATGATGCCGCGCGTGCATGAAGCTTTTGCTTGCGCATTTTGCCAAGCATTAAAGGGGCCATTGACTACCCTTGAGAACGTGACCGGATGTCGCAAGGCCCGGGCTGGCGCTAAAAATGCGTATGAATTGCCACTACCCAAGCAGCATCGATTGCCTTATGCTGCGCACTGTATAAAAACACAGTACCCGCTAAAGATAACTATCGTGAAGGCATATGAGGTGGTAAATGGCCGTCGAAGTGGTATACCGCAGCAGCCGAGATCTGGAGCGTTTGTTCATGGATAAAGCCGAAGCTGATCGTCATGACAAGATGCTCGAACTCGCCGAGCTGCTGTCCAGTGTATTGAGCATGGCTGTGCCTTCCCTGTCTGAAGCGCAGGTCGAAGAAGCAGGCATCTACATGGCCAAGAACCGCGACGTTTTCGCCCGCGCGTTCAAGAACCAGCCGGATGCGTTGAATGAATTGTTGAGTGATGCGGCTGGCGAATAAGTCGCCGCGATCCCTGTGGGAGGGAGCTTGTTCGCCAAACGTGGTTTGAACAACCGAATATAGCGGTTGTTCGAATCTCATCGCGAGCAAGCTCCCTCCCACAGCTACATCTGTCTTCCAGTGAACCGCATCGACTCAGGTTCGCCACTTACCGTTACGCACCAGCTCGGCAACGGCATCGGCGAATGCCTGCGGCGCTTCCTGTGGCAAGTTATGCCCGACCCCGAGGATCTGCTGATGCACACGCGTGCCACTGAACCGCCCTGCGGATAATGTGCCATCGGTAGCAGCGATCACACCGTCAGCCATACCGTCCAGGGTGATGCTCGGAACGCTGATCGATGGCGTCTGAGCCAGCTTTTTCTCGATCTCCTCATAGTCGGCAGCACCGGGCGCCAGCCCCATGCGATGACGATACGAATGGATCACCACGTCGACATAATCCGGGTTGTCGAACGAGCCAGCAGACCGCTCGAACGTCGCTTGATCGAAATGCCACGTCGGCGAATTGTTCTTCCACAGAATCTGCGCAATCTCGCGGCGGTTGGCCTGCAATCCGGCGCGCCCGCGTTCTGTCTGGAAATAATGCTGATACCACAATCCCCATTCGACATGCGCCGGCAGCGGCTCGGCCGCCTTGGCAATGTTCTGTATCAGGTAACTGTTGACCGACACCAATCCCACGCAACGGGACGGTTTTAATGCGGCGGCGACACAGGCTGCACGACCGCCCCAGTCGTACCCGGCGAACACCGCTTCAGGAATGTGCAGCGCGGTGATCAGATCCAGCAAGTCCTGGCCGATGGCGGCTTGTTGGCCGGAGCGCGGCGTGTCCTTGTCCAGGAACCTGGTGCTGCCGTGGCCGCGCAGGTGCGGCACGATCACGCGCATGCCCTGTGCGGCGAGGATCGGCGCCACCTCGACGTAACTGTGGATGTCATAGGGAAAACCGTGCAGCAACACCACTGGACGGCCGTCTTGCGGCCCCGCTTCGTAATAGCCGATATCCAGCACATCGGTGCTGACCTGCTTGGTCGGGCCCAAGGTTGCAGCTGCGCGAACAGAATTGCTCGCAATGACATGGCTCTCGACAGTATCGGTCGCCGCCAACGCAGGCGTCAGATCGCTGAGCGCGAGCGCTGCGACACCTGCTGCGGAAGATGTCAGGAAGTGCCGACGATTGAGTGTGAATCCAGACATGTTTTTCATCCCTCAGACTCGCTGGCCGCCAGCGGTTGAACGTCGCTGTTGACGCCGATGATCAGCTCGCTGCCGAGCCAGTTCGCAAGCAAGGCGCCAGCCTTGGCCACACCCTCCTGTTCGCCTAGACGGGCGACGAGCATTTCGCATAAATCGACGAAACTGCCGTTCTGTTGAAGCTGAACCAACGCCGCGTATTCCAGTGCATCCACTTCACGCAGACGGGAGGTGAACTTGCGCCGCCATACCATCAACCCGCCACCTTCGGCGAGCATTTCGCTTTCGGGCGGCGTGTGCCCTTCGCACAGCGCGCTCCAGATCGCCTCGACATTGGTGGTCATGGCGTGCAGTCGTAGCGAGGGTGTGAAACGTAACTGCGCCGCATCCCAATCGATGGTCGCCAGAGCGTCGACAGATAACGGTGCAGCGTCTCGTGCCACGAAGGCATCGCCCAGCGCCTGTTCGATCCACGCCAATTCGTGGATATCGGGGTTGTCCGGAAAACGCCTGGAGAGTGTCTCGCCGAAGTGTTCGGCATAGGCATCGAGCGTCCAGGCATGGGGCGGATAGTCTTCGATGTGAGCAATCGCCGTATTGCGAAACGCCTCCTCCCCCAGCCACGTGCGCAACTGTGGAAAAGCATGTTCCAGACAGCTGACCAATCGCGCCCGGTAGTTGTTCTGATAGACCGCCAGCCCCGCTGCGGCGTGGACGCTCAAGCGATCCGCCGCATCCTCGGACGCATCGATCAGCCACGATTGAAAATCGCGTTGCATGTCGGCGAGCTTCATGCGACCGCTCCTGCCCGACGCCGGGCTTCAATCAAACCCAGGTTGCGGGCGATCGACAGCTCCTCCAGCAAATCGGCAAGGGGTGGAATGTCGTCGTCGCGCTCGATCATCGTCGCCACCGGGCCGAGTAACGAAATGGCCCTGGCGTAAAGCTGCCAGACGTCCGGGCATACCGGGCTGTCGTGGGTGTCGATCAGCAGGTCAGGGCCCTGGCTGTGCCCGGCCAGATGAATCTGGCGCACACGCTCGGCGGGAATTGCGTCAAGGAATGCCAGCGCGTCGAAGCCATGATTGCTGGCGCTGACATAGACGTTGTTGACGTCCAGCAGCAGCTCGCAGCCGGTGCGACGGGACATCTCGGCGATGAACTCCCATTCGGTCATCGCCGCATCGGGAAAGCTAAGGTAGCTGGAGGGGTTTTCGAACAGCATGGTCCGCCCCAACGCGTCCTGAGCCATGGAAATATTGGCGCACACTCGGTCCAGCGCTTCTTGGGTATAGGGGACTGGCAGCAGGTCGTGGGAGTTGAAACCTCCGATGCGCGACCAGCTCAGGTGGTCTGAAACGAACAGCGGCTCGATCTCATCCACCAGGCTCCTCAAGCGCCGAAGGTAATCGGGATTCAATCCGTCTGCCGAGCCGATGGACATCGACACGCCATGCAGCACCACCGGATGACGCTCGCGCACGCGACGCAGAATGTCGCGAGGCTGGCCGCCTTCGACCATGAAGTTTTCAGAAATCACCTCGACGAAATCCACCGGTACATCGGTTTCCAGAAAGTCCTGATAGTGCTCCCGGCGCAGGCCCAGCCCGTAACCTGAAAAGACTGCTGACATGTTGTGTGCTCCGCTGGAGGGGACAAAAGGTCTGTAGCAGTCCGGTTTGCCGGCGGTGGCGATCTTTGATACGCCACCGCCAGCGAGCCTTGTTGCTACAAGGGGCCGGCCGTTATTTAGGCTCGGTCAGGGTGCCGCCCGCCTTCAGGCATTCGGCCTTGGTTTTCACGACCACGCCTTCGCCTTTGCAGCTGTTAAGGCCTTTGCAATCGTTCTTGGCAGTGGCGCACAGGCTTTCGCCCTTGCAACTGTTGACGCCGTAGCAGCGGCCCGGCTTGTCGGCGTCGGCATCCGCGGCGGACGCGCCAACGCTGAAGGAAGCCGAGGCCAGTGCGATCAGAGCGGCGGCTGTGGCGAGGCTGAAACGGGACTTGTTCGAAGCGATCATGGTGTTTCTCCAGTTATGGTTGGGGTAAAGCGACAGAGTGGAAATCTGGGATTACTTGACCGCCAATGCGGCTTCTTCGATGACCTTGGCCACGGCTTCAGGCTGCGAGATATACACCGCGTGGCTGGCCTTGATTTCGGTGACCTTTGAACCGGCGCGCTTGTACATCCAGCGCTGCAGATCGGGGTTCAGAGCGTGGTCGTCGGTGGCGACGATTCCGTAGGTCGGCTTGTTGTGCCAGGCAGCGGCCCATGCTTGGGTGCCGAATGTGGCGGCAGTCGCGGCAGGCTGCGAGGCGGCCATGAAATCAGTGCGGTTGCTGGTCAGGTCACCGGCGAAATCAGTGCCGAATTTGGTGCGGTCAAAGAACAGGTGGCCGTCGCGGGTCGGGCGCACGTCATCGCTTGGCGACGGCATCGAACCGATCAGCTGACCCATGCTTTCGCCGACCTCAGGTTGCAGCGCGGCGACGTAGACCAGCGCCTTGACCTTGTCGCGCACACCGGCTGCACTGATGACGCCACCACCGGAACTGTGCCCGACCAACACAACCGGGCCGACTTGCTGATCGAGAATTTCGCGAGTGGCCGCCACGTCCTCGTCCAGATTGGTCGCAGGCTGTTGCACCACGGTGACCTTGTAGCCCTTGTGAATCAGGATGTCGTGAACGACTCGCCAGCCCGACCCGTCGACGAACGAGCCGTGCACGATCACGATGTTTTTCGCACCCGTCGGGGCGACCGGTGCAGCGGCCGGTGTCGCCGCAGAGGCGAAGATCGGCGCGGCGACGGCCATGATGCCGAGGGCAAGTTTGGAAACTGTACGCATGGTGAATCTCCAGGGGCCTGCTCGGCCCCGCTCAGGTTTCAGTTTTTTTGTGTTGCGAACTCAGTGGCGAGCGGTGCGAAGTCGCCCGAAATACAGTTGGTCCAGCGACCAGCGACCGGCGCCATACACCACCAGCGGCAGCAGCAATCCGGCCCAGGTCAGGTGCGTCGGCCAGGCGTCGGGATAAACGAAAATCTCGATCACCGCGGTCATGGCCAACAGCGCCGCAGCAGCGGGCCGGGTCAACAATCCAAGCACCAGCAGAATCGGAAACAGATGCTCGGCGTAGGTCGCCAGATGCGCCGCCAGATCGCTCGGCACCAGCGGCAACGCGTACTCGTACTGGAACAACTGAAATGTCGAAGGCTTGAGGGTCAGCAGGCCGGTGACTTTGGTGCGCCCCGACAGGAAGAACACCGAAGCAATCCCGACCCGGGCCACCAACAGCAACGCGCTGGGCATGGCAGCCCGCAGCGTTGGCGCCAGAATCGAGCCGCGCATTACTTCTGTTCCGTCAGCGAGCCGTAGCCCTTGGGTGTCTTGATGGTGGTGCAGGTGCCTTTATCGACCAGCACCCAGGCATCGCCCTGGTAATCGGCTTTCGCGGTAGCGGCGCAGGAAGTGCCCGGCCCTGCCGCACAGTCGTTTTGTCCCGCGAGTGAAACGCCGTAGCATTTTTCTTTCGGGCTTGCCTGATCGGCGGCCGAAGCAGTACCGGCCAGAGCGGTCAGAGACAGGGCGAGGGTTGCGGCGAGGGCGGCATATTTGGCGGTCATGTTCATCTCCTGGGAGTTCGGGGTTGAACCGAATCCGGCATCCTTGTCAGGTTTCAGGCTGAAACCGGCGGCGCCTTTCGGTGAGGAGATTTAAACGCGGGGCTGTATCCCGTCTGTGTCGCCATACGCGCCGAAGCCTGAGCAGATGTATCTGCCGGGCATGCGTACACAGTCCGATACAAAGTCGAATGGAATAAAAGCGGATTTCAGAAATGAGAACGCCCCGAGGGATGTCGGGGTGTCAGGGCCAACGATGTGTATTGGCTGAAAACGGTATTTGTGGGAGGGAGCTTGCTCGCGAAAGCATTTTTCCAGCCGCTGCCATGTATCTGACCCACTGCCTTCGCGAGCAAGCTTCCTCCCACAGCGGATGGCGTCAGCCTTGAGTGAGCAGTGGCCGCAGTATCACTCCGGTTTTTCCAGTTCCTCCACCAATGCCCTGAAAAACCGTGCTGCCTCGCCACCGGTCACCGCACGATGATCGAACGTCAGTGACAGTGGCAGGATTGGATGAACCACCACCTGCCCGTCCACGGCCACCGGCTCTTCGCGGATGCCGCCGGCGCCGATGATCGCCACTTGCGGCGGGACCACCACCGGGTTGGCGTAGCGGCCGAACAGTGTGCCAAAGTTGGACAAGGTTATGGTTGCGCCCATCATTTCTCTTGGCGGAATCGAACGCGCCTTCACGTCCGCGCGCAGGCGGTTCATGCCCTCCTTGAGATCTGCCGCTTCACGATTGCCGACGTCGCGCAGTACCGGCACGAACAAGCCATCCGGGGTGTCGACGGCAATCCCCAGATCGAGGCTGTCGTGATGTTTGATCGACAGCGACTTGCCGTCGAACCAGCTGTTCAACACCGGCTCGACTTTGCACGCCGCCGCCATCGCCTTGCCGATGCGAATCAATGGATCACGCGCCGAGCCCCAGCGATGCAGATCGGCATCGCCAAAGATCGTCACGGGCACCACTTCGGCATGGGACTTGGCCATGTTCAGCGCCATGCTCCGTCGTACGCCGCGCAGCTTCTCGCCGCCGAACTTGTCGCGCTCAGCCTGCGAGGCGCTTTCCACATCGGAGCGCGTGATCAGCCCGTCGCTGCCTGAGCCCGTCAGGGCATTGAGGTCGACCCCGAGTTGCCGCGCCAATTGACGGACAGCCGGAGTCGCGCGGGTGGACATGTGCTCGCGGGTGGATGGCGCGGCACCGACGAAAAACTGATCGTCCTGACTGTTGCCGCCGCCCTCCAATCGCCCGACGACAGTGCCCGCATCGCCCTCGCCTTCGAACGCCATCAACGGTTCACCGACGTGCAGAATGTCGCCATCGCCGCCATACACCTTCGCCACGACGCCATCGTACGGAGCGGGAATATCGACGATGGCCTTGGCGGTTTCAACCGAAACCACCAGTTGATCCGCCTTCACCGTGTCCCCCGCCTTGACGTGCCACTGGACGATTTCCGCTTCCTGCAAGCCTTCGCCCAGATCGGGCAGTTTGAAATATTTCATCGCAAGCCTCCTCGGCCGTCAGGCGAAATTCAGGGCGCTGTCGCAGGCGTGAAGAATGTCTTCGACGCTGGGGATATACAGCTGCTCAAGCCGGTACAGCGGCGGCGGGATGTCCGGCGCGGTGACCCGCTGAATCGGTGCCTGAAGGTCCAGCAGCACACGCTCGTAAAGGCTCGCCGCGATTTCCCCGCCAAGCCCGCCCGAACGCGGGGCTTCGTGAACGATCACGCAGCGGCCGGTTTTGCGCACTGACGCCTCCAGCGTGTCAAGGTCCAGCGGTTTGACGCATGCCACGTCGATCACTTCAGCCGATACACCCTGCTCGGCCAACGCATTCGCGGCCTGCAGAGTCTCGTGAACACTGGCGCCCCAGCTGATCAGCGTGATGTCGCTGCCCTCGCGCAAAGTGAAACAGGTGTCCAGCGGCAGACGTTTGCCATCGTCAACCAAGGGTTGCGGGTTCATGCGGTAGAGCCGGGTAGGCTCGAGAAAGATCACTGGATCAGGATCATCGATGGCCGCCAGCAACAGACCGTATGCGCGGGCGGGTGACGAGGGGATGACCACACGCAGGCCCGGCACATGGGCGAACATCGCTTCGGTGCTTTCGCTGTGATGCTCCGGCGCTCGAATGCCAGCACCCATCGGAGTGCGCATGACCATCGGGCAACTCAGTCGACCGCGCGTGCGATTGCGCATGCGGGCGGCGTGGGAAACCAGATGCTCCATGGCGGCATAGATGAAGCCCATGAACTGGATCTCGACCACCGGTTTCAGTCCTTGCGCGGCCATGCCGACGACTAGCCCGCCGAGCATGGTTTCCGCCAGTGGCGAGTCGATCACCCGCTTGAAGCCAAAGGTGTCACGCAACCCCTGGGTGGCGCGGAAGACCCCGCCGTTGACGCCGACATCCTCGCCGAGCACCACCACGTTTTCGTCTTCGCTCATGGCTCGGTGCATCGCCATGTTGACCGCTTCGAGGAGGCTCAGCTTTTTGTCCGTGGAAAGATCATTCGCCATGTTCGGCACCTCCGTTACGACGCGCCACACGCTCAAGGAACCACTCGCGTTGGTCAGCCAATGGCGCCGGCCACTTGGCGTAGACGTGATCGATCACCGACTCGGGCGCTTGAATACCCGCACTTTCGAAGTTATCCACAGACTGCTGGACCAGCGCCTGACATTCGGTGATCAGCGCCTGTTCGCGGCCCTCGTCCCAGACACCCTGACTGGCCATGTATGACTGGAGACGCTTGATTGGCTCCTCGAGCCAAGCCTGTTTCACCTCCTCGGCCGCCCGGTAGCGCGTGGCATCGTCAGCGGTGGTGTGATCGCCCAGGCGATAGCTCAGGCACTCCAGCAGCACCGGCCCCTTACCTTTGCGCGCCCGTTCAAGCGCCACCTGCATGCGGTCGTATACGGCAAGGATGTCGTTGCCATCGACCTGCTCGCCATGGAATCCCGCGCCGATGGCTTTTTGTGCCAGGGTCGGCGCACCGCACTGAATCCGCCGGGGCACTGAAATCGCCCACTGGTTGTTGTTGATCACAAACACCACCGGCAATTGCCAGGCGCCCGCGACGTTGAGCGCTTCGAGAAAGTCGCCCTTGCTGGTGGCCCCATCGCCGCAAGTGGTCACGGCCACGCGATGCTCACCGCGAATTTTGAAGGCGCTGGCCACGCCGCAGGCATGCAGCGCCTGGGTCGCGATCGGGACGCAAAGCGGAAAATCCTGCGCCACTGCAGGTTCGGCGTAATCACTGCCCCGCTCGTCGCCGCCCCAATACAGCAGGATTTCTTCCATGCGTACCCCCCGCATCAATTGAACGGCGGTGTCGCGGTAATAAGGGATGAGCACGTCTTGCGGATGCATCAGACTGCCGATAGCGACTCCGATGGCTTCCTGGCCAAGAGTCGGCGCGTAGGTGCCGATGCGACCCGTGCGTTGCAACGCAACCGCCTTTTGGTCGAAAAGCCGGGTCAACACCATTTGGCGATAGAGACGGGTGAGAAGGTTGAAGTCATCTGCCCAAGGGGGAAGTTCTCCGGTCAGGCGACCGTCGGGGGACAGATAACGGGTGTACGCAAGATCGATCTTGTTATTGGACATTGCACACTCCTGGACACGCGCTACGCCATCGGGATGCACGCGTGATGGTCACAACTCGCCATTTGTGGTCGCGAGCCTGGTTCGAGAACCGCCGGTGAGGCGCTTACTCGATGTTGAGCAGGCGTTCTGCCAGTGCATCGGCTACCCGCGCGGGTGAGCGCTTCTCGGCCTGTGCATGGGCAAATACTTCAGTCAGCCGTCTTCCTATCTGAGACAGATGCGCGGTGATGGTGTTCTGGTTTTCTCCCTGATGTTGTAGCGCGACGTAGATCAATCCGCCGGAATTGATCACGTAGTCGGGTGCGTAGAGGATGCCTCGTGATTCGAGCTGATCGGCAATGGCCGCGCAGCTGAGCTGATTGTTGGCGCCACCGGCCACGGCCGCGCAGCGCAACTTGGTGACACTGTGGCTGTTGAGCACGCCGCCCAGTCCGCACGGCGCAAGGATGTCGCACGGGGTGCTCAGCAGTGCTTCACTTGCCACCGGTTTGGCGCCCATCTGCTCCATCGCCAGCTGCACCTTGCCGCTGTCCAGATCCGCCACCAGCAACTCCGCGCCTGCCGCATGAAGCTGCTCGGCCAAGGCCCAACCCACATGGCCCAATCCCTGAATCGCCACCCGCAGTCCTTCCAGATTATCGCTGCCCAGGCGTGCCATCGCGGTCGTGCGAATGCCGGCGTACAACCCCATGGCGGTATACGCCGAAGGGTCGCCTGATTCGGTAGTGCTGGTGACGTGCTGGGTGTATTGAGCGATGCAGTCCATGTCTTCGCTGGAGGTGCCGCTGTCCATCGCGGTGATGTAACGGCCATCGAGTGTCTGGATGAAGCGACCGAACGCTTCGAACAGCGCGGCGCGATCCGGCACATGGGCAGGACGCAGGATGACAGCCGTTCCGCCGCCCAGCGACAAACCCGCCAAGACGGCCTTGTAGCTCATGTTCCTCGCCAACTGGATAGCGTCTTCGATTGCGCTCTCTTCGTTTGGATAGGACAGATAGCGACAGCCGCCCAGAGCAGGGCCCTTCTGACTGCTGTGAATCGCGATCACGGCTTTGAGGCAGGTCTGTGAGTCGACGATCATGTGCAGCGATTGAACGCGTGAGCTTTGCATGAGAGCGAACATAGGCAGTGCTCCCTTTTTTTGTATTGCGAGTATAGGCGCTGGCAGAAAAAACGGCGGACCAGTCCGATATATCCAGATAAGCCGTAGCGGTTTACACGGCATAACACTTCACTCGGCAATCGGCACTGGACGAACCCCTTCGCCAGGGCTACAACGGATCATCCCGGAACCGCATTTCAGACGCCTGATCCGCTCGGAGAAGTCGATGAATCCACGCCAACAATGCCTGGACTGTCTGCAACGTATGCCTTCTTCTATCTTCGAGGCGGCGCTGTGGATATCTGTCGAGCACGATGCCCAAGTCGAACCTGAGCAGAGCCTTGAGCTGATCGCAGAGCTACAACGCCGGATCAGCTCTGCCCTGCCGCTGTTACCCGCCGCCGAACTTGCCCAACCGCTGTTGCGGCACATGGCGACCATCGGTTTTCAACAGGATGACGTCGCCCAGCCCAGACCGCAGGTCGCGCTCCTGCATAAAGTGTTGGAACGTCGCCGCGGTCAGCCGTTGGGGTTGGCGATGATCGCGCTGGAGCTCGCCCGACGCCTGGAAATACCGCTGGAGGGTGTGAATTTTCCCGGACACTTTCTGCTTCGGGTACCAGGAGCCGACCACTCGCTCGATCCATGCGACGGCCGCCGGCTATACCCCAAGGATTGCCGCGAACTGCTGTTGCGGCAGTTCGGGCCAGACATGCCGCTAAAGGTTGAACACATGCGCACGGCGACACCCCAGGCGATGCTCCAACGTTTGTCGCGCAATTTGCGTCATTTGCATCAGATCAACGATGAGCTGTTGCCGGCGCTCAAAGATGCCAATCGCGTGCTGGAACTGGGGCAGGCCAACACCAGCGACTATCTCGCCCGTGCCAGCCTGTATCAAACTCTGGAATGCCCCCAGGCCGAGCGGTTCGACCTGGAGCATGCGTTGTTGTTGAGCGACGATCCCGTGCAGCGGATCAGGTTGACCCAGCGGCTGGTTCAGTTGCCGTCGGGGAGAGCGGTGCATTAGGCCGGAACAGGAAACGAGCGGCCAAGCTCAAGCTTGTTCCAGGCCCAAAGGCCTGCGCGACTGGCGACTGCTTTTGCCAGACCCTGCCCCCCCGCAACGAACGCTCGCACGCTATCCCCGCCGGACACGAGCCCTAGCACGCCAAACACAAAAAGCGGGAGCGCGGTTGCCCTGTCTCCCGCAGCGTAGGCATCGAACGCTTCAATGAAGGTGACTGTTGTAGAAAGCACCCCCCAAGCGAAACTGGCGACGGGAAATGGCAATAGCAAAATTGTGCCGGTCCAACGGATGATGCGCCATGCTAAAGCCCACCGTTTCTCAGCCACGCTCTCGATCTTGCTATCAGCATCAGCAATCATTCGCCCGATCATGTCGCCGTAGATTTGCTGCGCATCGATGATTCGTGCTTCCGGACGATTCACAATCCTGATGTCCTCCGGATCGGATTTCTTGCCTCGAAGCAAATCATCGTAGAAGGTACCCACCGAAGGCTGCCCTTTGTAAGCGACACGGTTATAGTAATAACTTCTCATGGTGCCCGACGCCAGCAAGTCGGCATAGTCGGTCAATGGCCTGAAGCTGATACCGTCAGGGGAGTCAGGGGTGTAGAGCAGATTGTAATCGCGGTCGCTCGTGCTGAAATCCCGGAATATATAAACGCCTTCGATGATCCTGCCTGCAATCTTGAATGCAGAGACACAACTGGTCTCGTTGCTCTGCACGTCAGGGGCGGACTGATTGAGCCCGATAATGGTCTGTCGCACCCAGGAGTATTGAGGGTCGCTGAGGCTACCGTTCAGAAATGCTTTCAATGACCGGCGCATCATGTCGTATTGCACACGCTTTGCCATAACGGCTCTTCGCCGATAGTAAACGGGGCTTTGACGCCCTAAAAACTCACTGGTGAGAAAGTCCATATAACCAGCGCCCAGGTCAGCGGTTTCGACTTGTTGACTCAGGAACCCGATGAAGCCTTCTGGGAGTTTTGTGACATCGAGGCCGGTCGAGGAATACAGGTGAATCTGTGGACGGTACTTCAGAATGTCTTCACTGCCGAACATCATTAGGTCGGTCACATTCTGCAGTTCAGTATAAGCACTGAAGTCTGGACTCTCCTGATAAGGAAGACCTAGACCCACGTACAGCGTATCCGGATCAATGACGCGTTTATAACCCTGTCGACTCAGAAATTGATTGAGAATTCTGGAGGTTTGGCTGTGTACGTAGTCTCTGAGAGAAGTAAGACCGGGGCTGAGCCTGACGAATTCGGCATTGAGTGCCTCCATCCGCGCCTCCATCAACGCCAAGATCGACAGATTCGCAAACGACGTTTGATGAATTTTGGCTGGCAACGCTTGCTTTAGTGCATCGACCGTTCGCAGTGCCTTGGCGCTGACCAGTTGGGACAAGTCACGTTCGTAATCACCCCCGGTACAACGCATGAGGACACAACTGTCCGGCCCCCAAAGAACAGGCTTCAACAAGACATTACTGATGAACGCGTTACTGGCGCCCTCGCCAGGCCCGGCTAGTTGTTCATGCACATAGGCACAACCGGATTCCGTCGTCAGCCATCCTCCAACACCGAAACACAGTTGGCGCCAGGAGGAGAATTCGAAAAAATCCTGGCCATTCGAAGCGCCGGGCGCATAAAGCACATAGTGCTCGTCGCTATCGGTTTTTTCTTCAAAGACGATCAGGTCCTTGAAACGGGCACCGGTCTCGGCCAGATGCAAACTGCCCATGTTGTACTGAACGCCCGCTGTGCTTGCGTCAGCGCGAATCATATGAATTAGATCACGACTGCGATCTTGCCTTATGTGCCCTTGCATCAACGCCGCCCATGCTCCCAGCGCGATAGCACTGTCGCGGTGATGGGTCATCGCACGTAAGGTTTCTTCGTTCGTATAGCGTTCTCGCAGCAATGCCTCATAGCGCTGGGGCAAGTTCAGTTCGTCAATCATTGCTCTCACAAAACTATCGGAGAACTCAGCATGGAGATGGACAGGCGCAGGGGAGACTTCCATCGTTCCATCGATGGCTGGAATGCCCTTAACTGCGTACTCCAGCAGCGATTTGCGATAGGTCATGTCCAACATCTCACCATCGTCCAACTCCATGCTGTCTCTCAAAGTGAGTTGAACGTCATTCGGATCGATGAAGCAGCCAAAGTGGCGGTGGATGTAGCCGGTGATTTCGTCATGGGCGAAGACGTTGATGGACTCAACACCTTTGAGCAAGCCGTCGACTGTGTTCTTTCGCTCCTGATGAGCCTTCTCAAGCGCCATCAGGTAATCCTTTTTCTCTTGGTCTGCGTACCGGCGCCAGTGCGGTTGTACAAGTTCTTCCATTTCCTGCGTCAGTGCATTGAAACGGCGCCCCATGGCGTCATCCACATGAGCGCAGACCTGCACCCGGTCAAGATCGGCATGAAAGGCGGCCGCGACCGACTCCTTGCGACGCAACAGAAACTGGAAATCTTCCATCTGTTTGTGCTGCACGGCCTGGACGTGCAAGTTCAGAAGCGGATCGTCCGTGGCTTCGAACTGCCAGGCGTCTGGAGTAATGGTTTCTCCGCCAGTTAACCGGGCCTGGTCTTCCAACAACATAAGGTCTCTCAGGCAGTGCTCGCAGTCTGGTTTGCTAATGCGCATGCTCAACGCTTCGCGCAACTCGTCCATAGACTCGAAACGCTCGATCCCCGCGCTGGGCATGACCAGAAACACGCCCCCCGACAAACCCGTCGGGTTGTGCACAGGCTCACTGACCACATATACCGACGGCATCATGATCAGTGTTCCGTCAGTCGCAACGCCGCTTAAAGCAAATACGCCCTCAGTCGACTCACCGGACACTGCGCTATTCAAACGATCCTGTTCGGCAGAAGACAACCTCTGAGCATATCCACACAACGTGATTTCACTCATCAATGCACTGCGCTTTTGCTCGATCAAAATCTGCTCAGTGCTTGCGAAACGCTCAGGGTCGCCGGGATGATCAACCTTCGTAGACCAAAGTTTTGTGAGGTCCGTGCGGTATGAACTGACCAGTCTCTTCGCCACCCACTCTACGGTTTCCAGTAGTTCCTGGTTTTGAACGGCCGTCACGGCATGCGCGGGATCAAGCGAATCGATACGGGTATAAAAAGCACCCTCTCTGAACTCGGCCAGAGAAGTGTGAGGACGGACGAGCTCAATCAGTAAATCGGTCATCGAGATCGAAGAAAACGAGCTGTTCATCAAGCGGCGATTAAAGAAGATCGCATCGGGGTTGAAAATCGCCAGTCCAGTCCGTCGCCCGATATTTTCCAGACGAGGCCTGAGCATGAGGGTGGCCTTTTCACGAAATGACTGATTTTGCGTCAGGATATGCTGGCAACCGGCACTGGCCTCGGTAATGGCTGCCATATGCAGGGTGATCTGTTCGAAGGTCTCGGATGCAACGGGGGAGGCAACAGATAAATCGTTCATGGGTACAGCTCCAAGGTAACTCGCTCGCCCCCTTCCAGCATCCAGCCAGTAGGTCGTTCAGACAAGCGACAAAAAAACGAGTCGCTATAAAACCCGCTCTAGCGTCCGACGTTGCGATAAATATGTATTAAATGCCAAGCGGGGTGCGACGCTACCTGTAGGAAGCGATCGCTGGTCAGCTCGGAACTTATTCGACATTGTTGCCGCCCGGGTAAAACTGCATGTCGCAAACAGCTATGTTTACCCTCCGCTCAAAGCCCTACCATTGACTCACTTCGCGGCCGCCCTCGCCGCGAACTGGAAGTTCGTTTTCTTTCGTCTGGTCATGAACATGTGCCAGGCCTCTGAACGATCTCCCCGGACGTAGATTTTCAAGCTCCTGGATCTGACGTCTTGTTTAGCCGCTGCCGCTGCAGCGGCTTTTTTTTTGGATTATCTGGATCGAGTAAATGATGGCGCGGTGATACCGAGCAGGCGTTGTCGTCGTTTTACATGGCTTCGGGACTTTCTCAGAAACGTCCCACGTGGTTTCGAGCCAGGATCCTACGGACTCTTATACACTCATATGTTTAAACGTTAGTCATCGAAGCGAAACGGAGTTTGAATTCCACGCGACGATAAACAACAAAAATGACTAACGGAGTTTCATCATGGACAAGAAGAAAATCGTGGCACTTATGCTGGCAATCAGTTTGGGGTCATTGGTGGGCAGCGTTGCAGCCGAGCCTGTGGCAAATAAACTGAATTTCTGTGCCAAACGCTCGGGGTCGATTTCGTCCGGTACAGTGGCCGCAGGGCAACAAGGCGTGATTTACGGACCATACACTGTCACCTGCGGGACGACCTCACATCATTTCAATGTCAGAGGCGCATCAGGGCAGCTTCCGGTGATCGTCCAGCGCCTTCAAGGTGGAAGTTGGGCCTCAGTGACATCGCCTACCTATGATCCTTCCGGGCGTTTCGGCGCAGGCACGTTCAGGCTGTTGCTCGATAATATGCATGGCCGCAACTCTGTCAGCTATACCGGCGGTTTCACCGTGCCGATGTAACGTAACCGGCCTGGGTACTGCGTAAGCAGCCCAGGCCACCCAGCAATTGCATTAGATCCGAATATTCACCAGTGACCTTTCGCGAGGAGCCTTGGCATGTTCTTCCAGAGCAATCATTACAGATATAGAAGTTTTCAACTCTACAAGGGCGCCTTTTGCAAAGTCATTACCCTCTGCGATTACATCTCGGAGCACACCGAGTTGTTTGTCGAAAAACGCATAAGCATCGACCTGTCGGTCCATGTTTATCTGTCGACCTTGAGCATCAAATTGAGCATCGATTCCAGCAATGACGCCAACAAGATCACCATCAATTATTCCCTTATCAGCCAGTATCATAGCGATGTCTCGCAGCTCAATGATGCTGGTCCTCCTAGGATCAAACCCCACAAGACTGATGTTCAATCCCTCCAGCTTTTTAACATTCGGAATATCCTTGTCCGCCCAGTACTGCCGAACCTTTTGCTTCACTGCTTCTTCATTCGGACTGAGCCCTGATTTGACATTGAATCGTTTGTCGGGCACCGGGGCGTACACCCTCAAACGCTGCTGAACTTTGCTCAAATTCCCGATCATAAATCCTCCGAAGATCAAATTGACCTTCAGGGACTGTCGGGAGACCAGACGCTTAATTGAGGCAAAAACAGCGAAGACGGAATCATTGCCTTACTTAAAGAACAATCCCACATCAAGCCAGATAAACTTCCTACAAAAATGGCCAATACGCTCACTCGCATCGGCCGCTCTCAACCGCGGATTGAGCTCAGCCCGCGAACTTCTGCAAATTCGCCATCATTTCTTTCAGCGCTTCAACGTTGTCCGCTGGGTGTGCCGCACCGTCAAAGTCGCCAATGCTGCCCCACTGGGCTGCGACATCCTCAGGCGTAAAACCTTCACGAGGGTCGAAACCGGCACCCAGGCTTCGCTCCCAGCGCACTTTCCCGATCCAGCCGCCGCCGACCTCAAAGAGCCCGGAGGTGTCCTGGCACTGTTCGCTGCCCAGATACACCACCAATGGGCTGACCAGTTCAGGTTTGAGCAGCTCGAAGACGCTGGCGGGGATCAGGCCTTCGGTCATGCGCGTGCCACCCGTAGGCGCGATGGCGTTGACCAGAATGTTGTTCTTGCGGCCTTCCAATGCCAGCGTGCGGGTCAAACCGTAGAGACCCAGTTTGGCCATGCCGTAGTTGGACTGCCCGAAGTTGCCGTAAATGCCCGACGTCGACGACGTGAAGATCACCCGGCCGTAATTCTGTTCACGCAAGTGCGGCCAGGCGGCGTGAGTGACTTTGTAGGCGCCTTCGACATGGACGCGATACACCAGATCCCAGTCGGCATCCTCCATCTTGGCGAAACTCTTGTCGCGCAAGATCCCGGCATTGTTGACCACAACGTCGATTCGCCCAAACGCATCAAGCGCATTCTGTACGATCTTGTCGCCATCGGTGACCGAGTCATGGTTGGCCACGGCCTGGCCGCCCAACTCGCGGATTTGCGCCACAACGCGGTCGGCAGCAGAAGCGTTGGCACCCTCGCCGTGGGCCGAACCGCCCAGGTCATTGACCACCACGCGCGCGCCATGGCGGGCGAACAGCAAGGCGTGCGCTCGCCCCAGTCCGCCCCCAGCGCCAGTGACGATCACCACTTTGTCTTCGAAACGTACCGGCTCACTCATGTCGCTTCCCCTCAATGATGGCGCTCGTTCTTGCAGCCCGGAATCCGGGAGACTCTGGCTCGGCAGAGGGATCAAGAACGCGCTGAACAGTCATCGAGTGTCAACCAGTCATCGACTGGTCACAATCAACACGAGGCACTCTGAATAGTGCTTGATAACGCAAAGGGATGATTGGTGGCGGGATCGTTCTGAGTGACCCGCGCAACAGCGATCGCCGGGCGAAACCCGGTGACGGCCGCGCGGAATTCTTCATAGAACCGCAAGACCAGCGCTGGGGCCTCGGTCTGCGGGTAACGGCCGACGGTTGGGATCAATACTGTGTCGGGATTGGGCACCAGTTCGCGATAGCGCTCGACCATATGTCTGCCGGAAACCGGGTCTGCGGCGCCGTTAATGAAACGCATCGGCACCCGGCCCTGCTGCATCGCGTGCACCCAACGCTCACGCTGAACGATGCGTTCCGGAATATAGCTGATCAAGCGATAAAGAATGTGATGACCACGATTGGCAGCGATCAGACTCCAGAAATCGTCCAGTTCACTTTCGCTGGGGCGGGTATCGGGTCCGAAAATCCGGCTGAAATCCCGGTCGAGGCTGTCACGATCGAACATTCGCCCAATCAACCGGCCCAGAGGACTGAGCAGTAGCTTCTGCACCAGCAAAGGGCGATGCGCCTCGGGGAACAGCCCGCCGTTGAGAAACGCGCAGCTTGCCATGTCGAAACTGCCTTCGCCGTCGCGCGCCAACAGCTCCTGTGCAACGCTATCGCCGTAATCATGGGCCAGCACATGCACAGGCTGTTGGATTTCCAGGTGGTCGAGCAATGCCTGCTGCAAGTCGGCCTGCTCTAAAAGACTGTAACGGTGATCACGGGGCTTATCGGAATCGCCGAAGCCGAGCATGTCGCACGCGATCACCCGGTATTGCCGCGATAACGGCTGCCATAAGTAGTGCCAATCCCAACTGGCGGTAGGAAAACCATGCAGCAACAACAAGGGCTCTCCCTGACCCGCGACCCAGTAGCGGATGTTGTGCCCACGAAACACGAAATCGTGTCCGCGGGTACGCCACACGCTCAGAGGGATTTCAGCGAGCCTCATTACTGCGCGTACCCCGGCGAGAACTGATCGAGTTTGCGCAACAGCGCAGGCCAGGCCAATTGCCCTCCCATGCCTTCAGCGCTGCGCGTGACACCGGCGATCATCGCCTTGGCGCCTGCCAGAATCTGCCCGTCGATGGGAATCAGTTCAGCCCCGCCGCCTTGCGCCAGCACCTGGATTTCGCACGCGCGCTGGAAGGTGAACATCATCAGGAAGGTGTCGGCGATACTCGAGCCGCAGGTCAGCAGGCCGTGGTTGTTGAGCATCAGGAAATTGCAATTGCCCAGATCCGCCTGCAACCGCGCCTTTTCCTCATGGTTGAGTGCCACCCCTTCGTAAGCGTGACAGGCGAGGCTCGCCAGCACGAACAAAGACTGCTGACTGATCGGCAGTACGCCCTGCTTCTGCGCCGAGACCGCAACGCCCGCTGCGGTGTGCGTGTGCATGACACACATCACATCGTGGCGCACCTCGTGCACCGCGCTGTGGATCGTGTAGCCAGCGGGGTTGATGTCGTAAGGGCTGTCCATGAGCTTCTTGCCGGACTGATCGACCTTGACCAGGCTCGATGCAGTGATCTCGTGAAACATCAGGCCATAAGGGTTGATCAGGAAGTCTTCGGTGCCCGGTACCTTGGCCGAAATATGCGTGAAAATCAGGTCATCCCAGCCGTGCATGGCGACCAGGCGATAGCAGGCGGCAAGATCGACCCGCGCCTGCCATTCGGCGGCGCTGACATGATCCTTCACGGTGGAATTGATGTGGCTGACGGTATCAGTGACAACCTGTGCGACTTTCACGATCGGCTTTCCTCGGCGGTTATTCTGCTCTAATGGATCAGCAGTCTAGTCACCGGCCGAGGAAGCGGTACTTGCCTTCGCAGCCACCTTAATGGCCCGGCGAGTCAGCACCTGTCCCAGTGCTCTGGATCGGTCTTCTCAGAGCATCCAGACCAATAAGGGCGCAGCAAAAAGGTTGAGCAATCCAGTGAGTACCATGACCAACCCGGCCACCGAACCCTCTTCGCCGCCCACCTCCCGCGCACGACTCACACCGGCCCCATGAGCACCGACGCCAAACAGTGCGCCACGGGCCAGTGCCGTGCGCAAAGGCAGCCACTTGAGCAAAACGCCACCGAGCGCCGCACCGAATACGCCAGTGCACATCACGAACACCGCGGTGAGTTCCGGCACCCCACCGAGGTCGTGCGCCAACGGCATGGCGAACGGCGTAGTGATCGAGCGCGGCACCAGTGACATCGCAACCGAACTGTCCAGCGCAAGTAACTTGGATAGCCCGAATGAACTGGCAATAGAGGCGGCACTGCCGGCCAGCATGCCGATTAATAACGCGGGCCAGTGACGCGCGAGCAATACGCGCTGCTGCCAGATGGGAATGGCGAACGCCACGGTGACCGGACCCAACACCAGCATCAACCAATGGGTATTGGTGGAATATTCGGCATAGGCGGTATGCATGGGTACGGCGATGGCCAGCAGAACGGTCGGTACCAGAATCAACGGCGACAACAGATACTGCCCCGTTCGACGGTACAGCCAGCGGCTGGTGACATAGGCCGAGACGGTAATCAGCAGCCAGAAGATCGGCATCGGCTCCAGTTTCATGCCCTGCCCTCCTGAGAACGATCTTTCAGGCGGCAGACCATCTCCACCGTAAACGCTGTGACCAACATGACCATCAATGTGCTGCAGCCGATCACCAGCATGATCCGCCAGCCCTCGTTCCGAACCAGCGTGCCGTAATCCAGCAAGCTCATGAGAGGCGGAATGAAGAACAGCAGCATCTCAGCCAGCAACAGACCAGCGCCGGTTTGCAACGTGGCAGGTTTCACAAGGCCGGTAGCGAAGGTCAGCAGCAATAGCGCAAGGCCGATCACCCCGCCGGGAATCGGCAGGTTGAGCCACAGCGATATCTCGCAACCGACTTGATATATCGCGAGCAGAACCAACAGTTCTACCACCAGCCGCGCGAGACGAGACAAACGTTTCATGATCTTTGAGCCCTCAGAGGGCCTCAGTTTATCGATTCACCCTTTATCCCAAAAACGAATTGTTCGACTCGTGAATATTCCAATACGGAATTCCTCAAGGCACACTATCGCCACTTCTTATACAACCTGGCTTTGCCCGTTATGGAATTCAAACAGCTGCGCAGTTTCATCGAAGTGGTACGTGAAGGCGGCTTTACCCAGGCGGCCAGAACGCTGTTCATCAGCCAATCTGCGGTCAGCAAACAGGTGGCGCAGCTTGAGGAAAGCCTCGGGGTCACTTTGCTTGATCGTCACGGCTCGCAGGTCACGCTGACCGCCGCGGGCAAAGTGGTGCTGCATCGCGCCGAAGAAATGCTCATTTTGCGTAATGGCCTGATTCGCCAGCTGGACGACCTGAGCACGCTGGCCCGGGGGGAATTGCGTCTGGGCTTGCCTATGCTCGGCAGCGATACATTGTTTGCCAAGGCCTTCGCCGAGTACCGGCGGCTGTATCCCAACGTCACCATCCACTTGATGGAGGGCGGCAGCCGTGCCATTGAGCAAGCGGTGATGAGCGGCGAACTGGAAATCGGCGGCAGCCTGACCCCGGACGACCCCGCCTTCGCCCACCAGCCATTCTGCGACGAGCCGCTGGACGCGCTGCTGCCCGCCGATCATCCCCTCGCACATCTGAAGGAAGTGGAACTGGCGCAACTGGCCGACACGCCCTTCCTGCTTTATCAGCGCAGTTTCGTGCTCAATGACAGACTGCTGCAGGCTTGTCAGCAGGTCGGCTTCACGCCTAAAGAAGGCGGACGCAGCGGGCAGGCGGACTTCCTCGCAGCACTGGTCGCGGCGGGACAAGGCGTGGTGCTGCTGCCGCAAGTGGTGGCGCGGGCGCTGGTCCGCCCCGGGGTTGTGCATGTGACGCTCAAGGCGCCGAAGAACCTGCGCTGGGACATTGCCTTCATCTGGCGAGAAGGCGCTTACCTGTCCAAAGCTGCGCAGGCCTGGCTGGCGCTGATTCGAAAATAGGCAGCGCCTGTATGAGCAATCAGGCGCCGAGCTTGCTGACGAATTCTGCCAGCCAGGGCTCGGCATCGCTTTCCGGGGTCACGGTTTCGCTGGCATCCAGACGCAGCATCTCCAGCACCTCGCGGATGCCCAGCTCCATGAACAATTCGCGCATTTGCTCTCCGCCGCCACAAAAGGTGTCGCCATAACTGGCATCCCCCAAGGCGATCACACCACCCGGCAGCCCACGCCAGGCGGCGGGCAGGATGTCGCGAATCTGCGAGTACAGCGGCTGCAGATTATCCGGCAACTCACCCAGACCTGTGGTCGAGGTCACCGCCAGAAAGGCCTCGGGGGCAAAGGCTTGCAGGTCGGCAAGGCTGGCGCGAGGGTTGAACAGGACCTCGTGACCTGCGTCCTTGATGATCTGCTGGGCGTGACGCGCGACTTCTTCGGCCGAGCCGTACACCGAGCCCGAAACAATGGCGACTTTCATTCTGTGATCCTGTGACTGACTAAAATCGGGCGGCATTATGCCCCACGCGAGCGCAATGTCTTAGAATGCCGGCTTTGCGGTTTCACTCTGGAAAGGCTTGATGATCAACGCAAAGCTGATGCAACTGGTAGTCGACGCGTCGAATGACGGTATCGTGATCGCCGAACATGAGGGTGACGATACCATTCTCATTTATGCCAACACGGCGTTCGAGCGTTTGACCGGTTTCAGCACAGACGAGGTCCTTTATCAGGACTGCCGCTTTCTGCAGGGCGACGACCGCGATCAACTGGCACGCCGGGTAATCCGTGAAGCGCTGAAGAAAGGCCAGCCCTGCCGTCAGATTCTGCGCAACTATCGCAAGGACGGGACGTCTTTCTGGAATGAGCTGTCGATCACCCCGGTGTTCAATGACGCGGAAAAAGCCATGTATTTCATTGGCATCCAAAAGGACGTGACCGAGCAGGTGCTGGCGCAGCAAAAAGTTGTCGAATTGCAGGCCGAACTGGCGCAAGCTCGCTTAGAAATTGCGGCGTTAAAGCGGTAACATCGTGTAACTGACGAACGGCAGCAACCAAAGAGCGAATTTAGTGTCTGCTTTTTCAATAACCGGTTAATCGAGCTTGACCATGCCGCGCGACAATATCCTCACGCAGGATGAGCTGGATTTCATCCAGAACATGCAGCACAACCCCAAGCTGAATCTGCGCGACAAATCCCGCAGTCTGGTGGTTAACGGTGGCGTTCAGATCCAGGATCTGCTGACGCGACTGGCTGCGCATGAGCAAGTCACGATTCAGGCGCAGTTCGATAATCAGCAGATGACCTTTCCGCTGCATCTGGTTGAAGACGAGTTCCATGCGCTGCATCTGGAACTGGGTGCCCCCAGCATCTTTGAAGAAGGCCCGCGCATTCGTCCGTGGCGCCTGACGCTGCCCGAACCGGTCGCGCTGGAAACTGAAAAAGGTTCGCTGACCGCGTTATGGGTCCACGAGATTTCCTTCAAGGGGATCCTGCTGGAGATCCGCAAGAAGACCAAACCGCCCAAATACTTTTCCGCCTGGTTCACCCCCGTCGGTCTGGCCCCCATCGCCCTGCGCGGGACCTTTGAGCGCCTGACAGAACACGGCCTGGCTGCGTATCGTCTGAGCCAGAACAGCAAGGAAGACACCGAGCGCCTGCGCCAGTACATCCTTCAGGAACACCGCAAGATCCACCCTTCGATGCACCTCTAAAGGCAACGTTCAGGTCCAGTTGCCCTCAGGTATCGAGGCGCCCCGCCAGATACTGCTGCAAACGTCGCTGCATCAGCATTGCGTTGCTCCCCAGACAGCCGATCGCCGAACCTTGGAGGCTCTCCTGCATCATGTCAGCCAACTCGCCCGCCAACAACATCGGGCAATCGAGGCTTAGCCCGAGGCGGATCAAACGTTTCGGCAAATCGCTGGTGGGCCGTTCGTTGGAAAACAGCACCAGCGCATCCGGGCGCATCTTGCCGCACACCAGCGCTAACTCACCTAATGGCTGCCCCGGCGCCAATACGCTGATCGCCACTTGCGGTGTGCCCATCAACAAACCGGCGACCCACAACTCCAGTTCCCGGCAGGAGCCTGGCATTGCGACCAGCAACACACGATGTTCAGCAGCATTTCGCTGGAGTTGCACACTCTGCAGGGCCCGAGCGCGCAGGAAGCTGTCCAGAAACAGCCATTCGCTGAACTGCCCAAACGCATCTCGGCGCTCCGTAAACTCGTGCCAGACAGGCATAAGCAAGTCTTCGAAGGCCTCTGCGGGCGAGTACCTGGCCACGATCTGATCATAGAGTTGATACAGACGCCCTTCGTCGAAGTCGTTGACCGTCTGGCGCAATTGCGCCTGCAAGGCCTGTTGCCAGGCGCTATCGATCAGGCGTTGAGGCCCAGCGGCTCTGGCTTCCATATCGCGAGTGGCCGCGAGAATGCGCCCGACCTTGCTCACCGCCACGCCGCGCTCGACCCAGCCCATGATGCTGCGGATCGTGTTGATGTCAGTCTGGGAATAAAGACGGTGCCCGCCCTCGGTGCGGGTCGGAGTGATCAACCCGTAACGACGTTCCCAGGCCCGCAGCGTGACCGGATTGACACCGGTCAGGCGCGATACCTCACGGATGGGAAACAATGCTTCATGGCGGTCTGATGGTGAGCGGACCAGTTGATTCATCAGAATGGCTGTCGTCAGGCAAAAGAAGCGTCGATTGTAACGCCGCCGTTGAGCATCTGGTTGCCTGAAACCGGCAAACACTTCTGGCTTTACGCGCAGATTCAGGAATAATCCTTGCTTGCTTTTTCCAACGAAGCAGACGCAACGCCAACACCCCGGCGTTACGCCATGTGATTTCCCTACCCGGGAACCTCACTCGTCTATCGGAGATACACAATGTCTACCTCACCCGTCACGCTGATGGTTGCCCGTCGCGTCGCCCACGGCCGCTATCAGGAACTGATTGCCTGGCTGCACGAAGGCGAACAACTGGCTACCGATTTCCCCGGCTACCTGGGTTCTGGCGTACTCGCACCGCCTCCGGGAGACGACGAATTCCAGATCATTTTCCGTTTCGCCGATGAAGCCACCATGCACGCATGGGAGCATTCTGCTTCCCGGCGCTCCTGGTTGGTGCGCGGCAGCGGGTTGTTCGCGAAGAATTCCGTGCATCGTGTGCGAGGCATGGATGGCTGGTTCGGCACCGTCGGTCAGCGCCCTCCCCGCTGGAAACAGGCCGTTGCCATCTGGCTGGCGTTTTTTCCCGTTTCGCTGATCTTCAACTACGTGCTCGGCCCGCTGCTGGCGCAGTTCGAGCTGCTGCCGCGGATCATGATCAGCACCCTGATTCTCACACCACTGATGGTTTTCTGGTTCATTCCGCTGTCGACACATCTGCTGTCCGGCTGGTTGCACAGCAACACTCAGGTGCCGGTCGCACCGGCCGAGTCGGCGTCTACCCGATAACCGACAGCGCGAATATCGCTGGAGTGCGCAAACCGGTGGGAGGGAGCTTGCTCGCGAAGACGGCGTTCCGGTCGATGAAGACATATCGACTGTAGCGGCCCTTCGCGAGCAAGCTCCCTCCCACAATGATTTGTGTCAGCAACAGATTCCCTTTACGCCACTTACGGCCCACCCACAGTTGTACCTCACTGACCGTTGGGTTAACTTTGCCCCACACGGTCGAACTCTGATGGCGCAATGAAAGCAATTGCCACCTGACCCTCCGCCCACCAGCCACACCCCTTTCCTCTTTCCTGATTAACGCGTGAGCAGCCCATGGCGTCTTCCCTCGCTCCTGTCCTGATCACTGGCGCCGGCCAGCGCGTCGGTCTGCATTGCGCGGAACGACTGCTGAGCGGAGGCCAGCCGGTGATCATCAGTTATCGCAGCGAACGCCCCGGCGTGCAGCACCTCAAGGCGCTGGGTGCGGTCACGATTCAGGCGGACTTTTCGTCGGAGCAAAGCGTGATGGCCTTTATCGCGCAGGTGAAGAACCAGACCGACAGCCTGCGGGCAGTCGTGCATAACGCTTCTGAATGGCTGGCGGAAACAGAAGGTGACGAAGGCGAGGCCTTCACGCACATGTTCAACGTGCACATGCTCGCCCCCTACCTGATCAACCTGCATTGCGCCGAGCTGCTGCGGCGCTCGAAGACGGCAGACATTGTCCATATCAGTGACGACGTAACACGCAAGGGCAGCAGCAAACACATCGCGTACTGCGCGAGCAAGGCGGGCATGGAAAGCCTGACGTTGTCGTTCGCCGCCAAATTCGCGCCGGCCATCAAGGTCAATGGCATCGCTCCGGCGATGCTGATGTTCCAACCCGAGGACGACGCTGATTATCGCGTTCGAACCCTGGCCAAATCGGCAATGGGTCTGGAACCCGGCGCCGAAGTGATCTACCAGAGCCTGCGCTACCTGCTGGACAACCCCTACGTCACCGGTACCACCCTGACCGTAAACGGTGGACGGCACGTCAAGTAAGCCGCCCCGAGGATTTTTTTGATGACTTTGTCACTGCCACAGCACTACCGCGAAATCCTTGTCGGCCTGGGCGAAGACCCGGATCGCGAAGGCCTGCTGGATACCCCCAAGCGCGCGGCCAAGGCCATGCAGTATCTGTGTCATGGCTATGACCAGACGCTGGAAGAAATCGTCAATGGCGCACTCTTTGCCTCCGACAACGACGAAATGGTGATAGTAAAGGACATCGAGCTGTATTCGCTGTGCGAACACCACCTGTTGCCGTTCATTGGCAAGGCTCACGTCGCCTATATGCCAACGGGCAAAGTGTTGGGCCTGTCGAAAATCGCGCGCATTGTAGATATGTTCGCCCGGCGTCTGCAGATTCAGGAAAACCTGACCCGGCAGATTGCCGACGCGGTGCAAAGCGTAACCCAGGCTGCCGGCGTGGCTGTGGTCATCGAAGCCCAGCATATGTGCATGATGATGCGCGGCGTTGAAAAGCAGAACTCGACGATGAACACCTCGGTGATGCTCGGCGCCTTTCGCGAATCGACCACGACCCGGATGGAATTCCTGCAACTGATCAGACGGAGCAAGTAGCCCATGGCAAGACTTGAACCAGGCACCGCACGCATTCGGGTCAAGGACCTGTGCCTGCGTACCTACATTGGCATTAACGAAGATGAGATCCTCAACAAACAGGACGTTCTGATCAACCTGACGATCCTGTATGCGGCGCAGGAAGCGGTGCGCGATAACGACATCGACCACGCGCTCAACTACCGGACCATCACCAAGGCAATCATTCAGCATGTGGAAAGCAATCGCTTCGCCCTGCTGGAGCGCCTGACTCAGGAAGTGCTCGACCTGGTAATGAGCCACGACGCCGTGCAGTACGCGGAGGTGGAAGTCGACAAGCCCCACGCCCTGCGTTTTGCCGAGTCGGTGTCGATTACCCTGGCCGCAGAGCGCTGAGCGCCCTTAGAATCCGCATCAACTTTTTTTCACGTAGAGCCCGTCATGACCGAGCAACAACGCCTCGAACTCGAAGCCGCCGCCTTCCGTCGTCTGGTCGCCCATCTCGACAGCCGCAAGGACGTGCAGAATATCGACCTGATGAACCTCTCCGGCTTCTGCCGCAACTGCCTGTCCAAGTGGTACAAGGCTGCCGCCGACGAGAAACAAGTCGACATCACCCTCGATGACGCTCGCGAAGTGGTTTACGGCATGCCGTACAGCGAGTGGAAATCCCTCTACCAGAAAGAAGCCAGCGCCGAGCAGAGCGCCGCGTTCGCCAAGGAAAAGAAGCATGACTGACCTGAACACCCTGCGCGCCAGCCTCAAGAGTGGCGAGCACGCTTTCGCCGACACGCTGGCATTCGTCGCCGCACACTACGACTACCAGCCTCAGGCATTCAGCAACGGTCCGGTGGAAAATGCCGCTGGCCAGAACGAAGGCTCGTGCAAGACCTTGGGTCTGGCACTCCTCGAAGGCTTGAGCGACGAAGAAGCGCTGCTCGCCTTCGGCGAGCACTATCGTTCGGTGGTCGCCACGCCGGAGGGCAGCGATCACGGCAACATCCGCGCGCTGATCGGCCATGGCCTGGCCGGTGTGAAATTCAGCGCTCAGCCATTGACCCGCAAAGCCTTATTCCCAGACACAAAAAAACCGGCCCTTGAGCCGGTTTTTTCGTTTTGCAACACCTGATCAGAACGAAGCGTTCGCCAGGCCGTCCAGATAACGCTCGACGTCCAGTGCAGCCATGCAGCCTGCGCCAGCGGAGGTGATTGCCTGACGGTAAACGTGGTCAGCCACGTCGCCTGCTGCGAACACACCTTCGACGCTGGTAGCTGTCGCATTACCTTCGCGACCGCCCTGAACCACCATGTAGCCGTCTTTGAGTGCCAGTTGGCCGTCGAACAACGAGGTGTTCGGGGTGTGGCCGATGGCGATGAACACGCCGTCGACTTTCAGCTGCGAAGTACTACCGTCGTTGTTCTTCAGGCGAGCACCGGTCACACCCATGTTGTCGCCCAGCACTTCGTCCAGCGTCGAGTTGAGCTTGAGCTCGATCTTGCCTTCGGCGACACGTGCGTGCAGCTTGTCGATCAGGATTTTCTCGGCGCGGAAAGTCTCGCGACGGTGAACCAGAGTCACCTTGCTGGCGATGTTGGCCAGGTACAGCGCTTCTTCGACTGCAGTGTTACCACCACCGACGACCGCGACAGGCTTGTTGCGATAGAAGAAACCATCACAGGTCGCACAGGCCGAAACGCCCTTGCCCATGAACGCCTCTTCGGACGGCAGACCCAGGTAGCGAGCGCTGGCGCCGGTGGCGATGATCAGCGCGTCGCAAGTGTACGTACCGCTGTCACCCTTGAGGGTGAACGGCTTGCCGGCCAGGTCAACGGAATTGATGTGGTCGAACACGATTTCGGTCTCGAAGCGCTCGGCGTGCTCGCGCATGCGCTCCATCAGTACCGGACCAGTCAGGCCATGGGGGTCGCCCGGCCAGTTGTCGACTTCGGTAGTGGTGGTCAGCTGACCACCTGCCTGCATGCCGGTGATCAGCAGAGGCTTGAGGTTGGCGCGTGCCGCATAGACCGCAGCGCTGTAACCGGCAGGGCCGGAGCCGAGAATAATCACTCGGGAATGACGTACATCAGACATGACACACTCCTATTGACCGGCCATCGTTACGTGTGGTCGGAGTTACTGTGGTCGAAACCGGCGCACCGGCAGGGACAAAACAAGGATCGGCGACGTTTGAAAAAACCGCTCGCCAGTCCCGAAATCTGGAAGCTGCGACCGAAGCCGCAGCGACGGTATTACAAGCTCTTGGCGTTCTCGGCCAGGTAGTCGGCAACGCCCGAAGCGTCAGCCTTCATGCCTTTCTGGCCTGGACGCCAGCCAGCCGGGCAGACTTCGCCGTGCTGTTCGGTGAACTGCAGTGCTTCGACCAGACGAACCATGTCGTCTACGTCGCGACCCAGTGGCAGGTTGTTCACAACCTGGTGCTGAACCACGCCAGCCTGGTCGATCAGGAACGAACCGCGCAGCGCAACGCCGTCGTCGTGTTCGATACCGTAGGCGCGAGTGATCTCGTGCTTGATGTCGGCAACCATGGTGAACTGGACCGGGCCAATGCCGCCCTTTTCAACCGGGGTGTTGCGCCATGCGGCGTGGGTGAAGTGCGAGTCGACGGAAACGCCAACCACTTCAACGCCCAGGTCGCGGAATTTAGCGATGCGGTTGTCGTGCGCGATGATTTCTGACGGGCATACGAACGTGAAGTCCAGAGGCCAGAAGAACAGCACGACGTATTTGCCACGCAGAGAGGACAGCTGGAAGCTGTCGACGATCGAACCGTCACCCAGGACTGCCGCTGCGGTGAAATCAGGGGCTTGTTTGTTTACCAGAACGCTCATTAAGACTCCTTCGAGGTTCAAAGTGAATGGGAATAGGTCTAAAAGTTGCCCGCAAGCTTATCGGGGCGGCGAAGATTAAGGAAATATCGTTTCACAATCCAGTTCATAGACCGCACCTATTCCGACAAACTGTTGCGCTAGCCCTGTTGATAGACGCTACCTGCGCAAGATTGTTTCGGGGAATGTCCCGGCGCTGATCCGGCTACCGCGCTCGAGACAAAGCCGGTAAGGTCGGCGCGATTTCAATGTATGGAGGCACCCATGCCTGCACCCGCTCTGTCCGGCCCGCAATACCTGCGCGAAGGCTTGAAACTGGTCCTCAGCCCAAGCCTGCGCCTGTTCGTCCTGCTGCCACTGACCATCAATCTGGTGTTGTTCAGCGCGCTGATCTATTTCGCCGGCCACGAATTCGGCATGTGGGTGGACTCGTTCATGCCCACGCTGCCCAGTTGGCTGAGTTTCCTCAATTACATCCTCTGGCCGCTGTTTGTCGTGCTGGTGGTGCTGATGATTTTCTTCACCTTCACCATGATCGCCAACGTTATCGCAGCCCCCTTCAACGGTTTTCTTTCGGAAAAGGTCGAAGTAGTGCTACGCGGCACCGATGACTTTCCGGCTTTCAGTTGGGGCGAACTGATCGAGATGATCCCGCGCACTCTCAGTCGCGAGATGCGCAAACTGGGCTATTTCCTGCCCCGTGCCATCGGCCTGTTCATCCTGTCGTGGATCCCGGTGGTCAACATCATCGCCGCGCCGCTGTGGCTGTTGTTCGGCGTCTGGATGATGGCGATCCAGTACATCGACTACCCGGCGGACAACCATAAAATGAGCTGGCAGGACATGCTCGCCTGGCTGCGCGCCAAGCGCTGGCAGAGCATGAGCTTCGGCGGCATCGTGTATCTGGTGCTGCTGATTCCGGTGGTCAACATCCTGATGATGCCTGCGGCGGTAGCAGGGGCGACGCTGTTCTGGGTGCGTGAACGTGGGGCTGAAACGCTCGCAGAGCGGATTCGCTGAATATGATGTGGAAAAGGCCTCGATAGAGGCCTTTTTTGCGTTCACGCCCCATCCCGAAAAATCGGGAACAGTCCTACAAAAGTGTTCTCTACATCTCACGCATCACCTGTTCAACCATGGGCCTCCCTTTCAGGCGCGGTAACGCGCTCGACATCAGGAGTGCCAAGACCATGGAAACACACCGTATAAATGCAGCGACCTCCAACACCTCATTGCCGACTTCAACCCTGCTCCCGCAGACACCCAAGACAGAACCTACCGCCCCAAAATTCATGCACGCACTTACCGAAGCGATTGAAACCGTTACGTCGAAAACCCTGCACAGCGAACCCGCCACCTTGTCGAGGCTGGTAAAACCCCGATCTCATCTGGATCTGGTAAGTCTCAATCCCATCCAGACGAGTTACGTGCCTGAGGCGGCTGCCTTGGAACGGGTCGGAAAGTCCCGGATCCTGCCGTTTGCCTTGAGCGGCTAAGAGAGCGCGGTTTGCGGTCAGACCTGTCAGCGGTGGACTCCAGCACCCTGACAGGCCGGCGCCGGAAAGATGTCCAGCGGCTTTTCTGCCCATTGTTCAACAGTCACAAATCCATCACCCAACCGCCACACAAGCGCAACGCGCGCCTTTGAAACTGGCTGTCATGAGTAAATCCCTGCACATCACCCTGATCACTGAAACCTATGCACCCGAAATCAACGGCGTGGCCAATACGCTGAGCCGGTTGTGCGATGGCCTGCGGCTGCGCGGGCATCGGGTCGAGGTGATTCGACCGCGACAGAGCGACGATGAGCTGCGCGCAGCCGGGGATGATCTGATGCTATGCCGCGGCTGGCCGATTCCGGGGTATCCGGGGTTGCAGTGGGGGCAGTCTTCCATGCACAAGCTGTTGCGCCGCTGGCAGCGCAACCGACCGGATGTGCTGTATATCGCCACTGAGGGGCCGTTGGGTTTGTCAGCGTTACGCGCAGCACGGCGTTTACGTATCGCGATTGTCAGCGGCTTTCATACCAACTTCCAACAGTACACGCGGCAATACGGGCTAGGGTTCATCACTCGCTTGCTTACCTCGTACCTGCGCTGGTTTCACAACCGCTCAAACTCGACGCTGGTGCCGAGTGTCAGCCAGAAGACCGAGCTTGAAAGGCGCGGCTTCGAGCGGCTGGAGTTGCTGTCGCGCGGGGTGGATTGCCAGCTGTTTCATCCTTCCAGACGCTCAGGCTTTCTGCGTGAGGCGTGGGGACTGGACCCGGGCGATACTGCCGTTCTGCATGTAGGGCGACTCGCGCCGGAGAAAAACCTGGGGTTGCTCAAGAAGACTTTCGACAGCCTGGTCAGCGCCTATCCCGAGAAAACCCTGCGCTTGGTGATCGTTGGCGATGGCCCGGTAAAAAGCACTCTGCAACAGCAATTGCCCGAGGCGATCTTCTGCGGCACCCAGCGGGGCGAGGCCTTGGCAGCGCATTACGCTTCGGGCGATCTGTTTCTGTTTCCGAGTCTGACCGAAACGTTCGGCAACGTCGTGCTGGAGGCGCTGGCATCAGGGCTGGGAGTCGTGGCGTACGACGAAGCCGCGGCCGCGCAGCATATACGCCACGGGCATAACGGCGCGGTGGCCATGCCTGGCGATGAGGAAGGCTTCATAGACGCTACGCGCTGGATGCTCGAAGACGACGAAACCCTGCGACGGGTGCGTTTGAATGCGCGTCAGCACGCTAGCCGCCAGGGCTGGGCGGGGATTATCGATGCGTTCGAGTGTCATCTGCGCGCCGCCAGCGAGACGCGAGAAGGGGTCGTTCTGGGGATGTAGCATAACCCTGGGGTAAACATCGCACCGTGGGAGGGAGCTTGCTCGCGAAAGCGTAGCGGCAGTCACCTCGTGGTAACTGATCTGCCGCATTCGCGAGCCAGCTCCCTCCCACAGCGCGTTCATTCAGCCAAAAACAGGGTATTTTTTATCCAGGGCGCTACGCCCGAGAGCGCCCCAAGTGTCTTACTCCAGCTTAGCCAACGCATCGCGGCTGAACGGCAGGATGTCTTCTTCACGACCGTCTCGCACCTTCACCGCCCAGTCAGGATCGACCAGCAGCGCGCGACCCACCGCCACCAGGTCGAACTCATCATCGCCTAGACGCTTGAGCAGGTTCTCAAGGCTTGCCGGCTGCGCGACCTTGTCGGTGTTGACCATGAACTGCAGGAACTCGCCGTCCAGACCCACGCTGCCAACAGTGATCGTCGGTTTGCCAGTGAGCTTGCGTGTCCAGCCCGCCAGATTGAGATCGGAACCTTCAAACTCCGGCTCCCAGAAACGACGCGTCGAGCAATGGAAGATATCCACACCGGCTTCGGACAGCGGTTTGAGGAAGGCTCCCAACGCTTCCGGAGTTTGCACGAGGCGCGCGGTGTAATCCTGCTGCTTCCACTGGGAGTAACGGAAGATGATCGGATAGTCGGGACCGACCGCCGCACGCACTGCCTGAATCAATTCAATGGCAAAACGCGAACGCTGAGCCAGATCGCCGCCGTATTCGTCAGTGCGCTGGTTAGTGCCTTCCCAGAAAAACTGGTCGACGATGTAGCCGTGGGCGCCGTGGATCTCAACGCCATCCATACCGATCGCCTTGGCATCTTTGGCCGCCTGGGCGAAGGCTGCGATGACTTCGGCAATGTCCTGTTTACTCATGCCGTGCACGACAACGTTGCCGTCCTTGAGCTTTTCAGTCGGGCCGTAGGCCGGAACAGTGCCGTCGGGCTCTGTGCCCAACCGGCGCACAGCACCCACATGCCAGAGCTGCGGGACGATCTTACCGCCTGCCGCGTGAACCGCATCGACCACTTTCTTCCAGCCTGCCAGCGCCGCCTCGCCGAAGAACTGCGGAACATTCGGATAGCCGTTGGAAGCCTTGTGGCCGACAGTGGTGCCTTCGGTGATGATCAGGCCCACGCCGGCAGCTGCGCGGCGGCGGTAGTACTCGATGACCTTGGAATTGGGTACGCCGCCCGGTGAGAAAGAACGGGTCATCGGCGCCATCACCACACGCGTCGGCAATTCCAGGCTGCCCATGTGGAAGGGTTTGAACAAGGCTTTGACTGGCATGCAAGCGTCCTCGGCAGCGGAAAATATTATGAAGGTCATACAGAATGAGCTGAACAACAGCCGATGCACAGCACTATTGATTAGAGTGATTAAGGTTTAGAAGAGAACGACGATCAAGGAATGCGAGCATTGCGCCCGCCGAGGTCTGGCTTCTGTAACAGTCCGGTTTGCCGGCGGTGGCAGTCTCGAAAACGCGACCGCCGGAATGCCGGAGTGTGCCACAGGAAATCAGCGACACCTGTTCAGTGCAGCGCTTTCTCGATAGCCTGGATCACTGAAGGATCGTCCGGCGTAGTGCGCGGCGAGAAGCGCGCAAGAACGCGGCCGTCCTGACCGACGAGAAACTTTTCGAAATTCCAGGTGATGTCTCCCGGAAACTCGGCACCTTCACCCGCCAGCATCTGATACAGCCGATGACGGTGCGGACCATTCACTTCAAGCTTGTCGCCCAGAGGGAAGGTCACGCCATAGTTCAGCGAGCAGAATTCCTGGATCTCTTCCTGAGTGCCAGGTTCCTGTCCGGCGAACTGATTACACGGCAGGCCCAGAACACTGAAACCGCGGTCCTTGTATTTCTGGTACAGGTTTTCAAGCGCTGCGTATTGCGGCGTGAGCCCGCATTTGGACGCTACGTTGACCACCAGAACCACTTTGCCCTTCAGCGGCGCGAGAGGCAGTTCCTGGCCATCCAGAGCTTTTAATTTCAGGTCGTGAAATATACTCATGACGAACTCCCCTGCTCACCAGACAAAAAACCATCGACCGAAAAAGGCGCCCTGTCAGGCCGCGAAAACAAACCGTTTTTCGCAGAGCCCGCGAGGACGCCTGGCCAGCTAATTGAGCTTAGCAGGACAAATCAGTGCTGATGACCACCTTCGCCATGCACGTGACCGTGGGCCATTTCTTCGTCGCTGGCATCACGAATCGCAACGATTTTGACTTGGAAGTTCAGGCGCTGACCGGCCAGTGGGTGGTTGCCATCGACCGTAACGTCGTCGCCGTCCAGATCACGGATGGTAACGATCTGCATCTGGCCATCGGGAGCGGAAGCGTGGAACTGCATGCCGACTTCCAGTTCGTCGACACCTTCGAACATGCTGCGGTTCAGGGTGCTGACCAGTTCGGCCGAATATTCGCCGTAGGCGTCTTCAGGCTCGATGGAGACTTTCAGTTCGTCGCCGATGTCCTTGCCTTCCAGTGCCTTTTCCAGACCCGGAATGATGTTACCTGCGCCTTGCAGGTAAACCAGCGGCGCGCCGCCGGCAGAACTATCGATGACCTCACCAGCGTCGTTGGTCAGGGTATAGTCAATGGAGACAGCCTTGTTGGCGGCGATCGGCATGGGGCAAGACCTTTTGCAAATAGAGATATGAGCGAACAAGTCTAACCAAGCACTCGCGCGAAAGCGAACGCAACTCAGACGGACGGCCCCGATTGCACGACCCCACTTTGCCTGGAAGCGACACCACGATTATCGGCTTCCGCCAAGACCAGGACGGCCACTGGATTGCCGAGCTGGCTTGCGGGCACACCCAGCACCTGCGCCATCAGCCGCCGTGGCAGTCACGGGCCTGGGTGCTGGATGCCAGCCAGCGACAGCAAAAAATAGGTCAATCCTTTCGCTGTGGCTGGTGTGCGCAAGCGGCAGATAACGATAACCTTGTGCCCCATTGAGACGCTGCGACTGAACAGCGTCCTGTTGTATCCGGTCCATCACGGCCCTTGCACTGCTCATTTTCGAGAAGCCCGCATGCAGACTTTTTTTATCGCGCCCACAGACTTCGGTGTGGGTTTGACGTCCATCAGCCTCGGGCTGGTGCGTACCCTGGAGCGCGCCGGACTCAAAGTCGGCTTTTTCAAACCTATCGCTCAGCCTCATCCCGGCGACCTGGGTCCCGAGCGCTCGACCGAACTGGTCGCCCGGACCCACGGCCTCAAACCGCCCAAACCGCTCGGCCTGGCCCACGTCGAGCGCATGCTCGGCGAAGGCCAGCTCGATGAACTGCTCGAAGAAATCATCAACCTGTATCAGCAAGCTTCGGTCGGTCGCGATGTGTTGATCGTCGAAGGCATGGTCCCGACCCGCAGCGCCAGCTATGCCGCTCGCGTCAACCTGCACATGGCCAAGGCACTGGATGCGGAAGTGATTCTGGTCTCCGCACCAGAGAACGAGGTACTGACCGAGCTGTCCGGCCGCGTCGAGTTGCAGGCGCAGATGTTCGGTGGCCCAAAAGACCCGAAAGTGCTCGGTGTGATCCTGAACAAGGTGCGCACCGACGAAAGCATGGAAGCCTTCTCGGCGCGCCTGAAAGAACACTCGCCGTTATTGCGCAGCGGTGACTTCCGTCTGCTGGGCTGCATTCCGTTTCAGGCTGACCTGAACGCTCCGCGCACTCGTGACGTGGCCGATCTGCTGGGTGCTCAGGTGATCAACGCCGGTGACTATGAACAGCGGCGTATGTCGAAAATCATCATCTGCGCACGAACGGTGCTCAATACCCTGCAACTGCTCAAACCGGGCGTGCTGGTGGTGACGCCGGGCGACCGCGACGACATCATTCTTGCCGTGAGTCTGGCGACTCTCAATGGCGTGCCGCTGGCCGGCCTGTTGCTGACCAGCGACACCCTGCCGGACCCGCGCATCATGGACCTGTGCCGAGGTGCGTTGCAGGCGGGGCTGCCGGTGTTGTCGGTGAGTACCGGCTCGTATGACACGGCCAATCAGCTCAATCAGTTGAATAAGGAAATCCCGATCGACGACCGCGAGCGCGCGGAAATCATCACCGATTTCGTCGCCAGTCATCTGGACGCCAACTGGCTGCATCAGCGCTGTGGCACACCCCGGGAGATGCGCCTGTCACCCGCCGTTTTTCGTTATCAGCTGATTCAACGCGCTCAGGCTGCGAACAAGCGGATTGTCTTGCCGGAAGGCGCAGAACCGTTGACCGTGCAGGCCGCGGCCATCTGTCAGGCTCGAGGCATCGCACGTTGCGTGTTGCTGGCCAAGCCCGAAGACGTTCAGGCGGTTGCCCGCGCACAAGGCATCGAGCTGCCGCCCGGGCTGGAAATCCTCGATCCTGAGGTGATCCGCGAGCGTTATGTGGCGCCGATGGTCGATCTGCGCAAGAACAAGGCCCTCAACGCGCCGATGGCCGAACAGCAACTGGAAGACCCGGTGGTGATCGGCACCATGATGCTGGCCCTCGATGAGGTCGACGGGCTGGTGTCCGGAGTGATTCACTCCACCGCCAATACCATTCGTCCTGCGTTGCAACTGATCAAGACCGCGCCGGGCTGCACATTGGTGTCGTCGGTGTTCTTCATGCTGTTCCCCGAGCAGGTGCTGGTGTACGGCGACTGCATCATGAACCCGCACCCAACTGCGCAGGAACTGGCGGAAATCGCCGTGCAGAGTGCTGACTCCGCCGTAGCGTTCGGCTTGTCGCCGCGCGTGGCAATGATCAGCTATTCCAGCGGCAACTCGGCCAGTGGCGAGGAAGTGGAAAAGGTTCGCGAGGCCACGCAACTGGCTCGGGAGACCCAGCGCAATCTGCTGATCGACGGCCCGCTGCAATACGACGCCGCCGCCAACGAGAACGTCGCCCGGCAACTGGCGCCAGACAGCCCTGTAGCCGGGCGCGCCAACGTGTTCGTGTTCCCCGACCTGAACACCGGCAACACGACCTACAAGGCTGTGCAGCGCAGTGCGGACTGCGTGAGTCTCGGCCCGATGCTGCAAGGTCTGCGCAAGCCGGTGAACGACCTGCCGCGCGGTGCTCAGGTCGACGACATCGTCTACACCATCGCCCTGACCGCGATTCAGGCGGCGACACTGCCGCAATAAAATTCGGTCTGAAACATCGTCCACTCACAATAACGCCGCCGGGAACCCACCGGCGGCTGTCTTACCCTCGGAGTTCGATCCCCCATGGATTTCCTGCCCGCCCCTTTGCGCGGCGTCATCGCCTCGCTGCTGTTGGCGCTCAACACGATCGTCTGCTGCACGCCGTTGTTCATCGTCGCGATCTTCAAGCTGTGCCTGCCCTTCCCTGCCGCGCAGAAAGTGACCGACTGGCTGATGAGCCACATTCACGAGGCCTGGATCAGCAACAACAATGCCTGGATGAACCTGCTGGGTCACACCCGCTGGCACTTGAGCGGACTGGAAGGTCTGGACTACCAGCACTCGTACCTGGTGACCAGCAATCATCAGAGCTGGGTCGACATCATGGTGCTGCAATACGTACTCAACCGCCGCATTCGCCCGCTCAAGTTTTTCCTCAAGCAGGAGTTGATCTGGGTGCCGGTGATCGGTCTGGCGTGGTGGGCGTTGGGCTTCCCGTTCATGAAGCGTTACAGCAAAGCCTATCTGGCCAAATATCCGGAAAAGAAAGGCAAGGACCTGGAAACCACCCGTCGCACCTGCGCGAAGTTTCGCAACAACCCGGTAGGGATTTTCAACTTCGTCGAAGGCACGCGCTTTACCAAAGGCAAACACGCCCAGCAGAACTCGCCGTTCCGCTATCTGCTCAAGCCCAAGGCCGGGGGCATTGCGTTCGTGTTGGACGCCATGGGTGAGCAACTGGAATCCATCGTCAACGTGACCATTCATTACCCCGCCGGTCAGCCAGGTTACTGGGACCTGCTGTGCGGCAATGTTCGCGAAGTGGTCGCGCATTTCGAAGAAGTGCGGATTCCGCCGCAGTTCATCGGCAAGAGTTATGACCAGGACGACGCTTACCGCCTGGAATTCCAGCAGTGGATCAACCGGCTGTGGGCAGAGAAGGATGCGTTGTTAGGGCAGATGCATGAGCGGTATCCACGTGCCTGATCGCAACGATCTGTAGCAGTTCGGCTTGCCGGCGGAGGCGCTTTTGCGGATCTCACCGGGGCATCGGTGGGTAAGGCGAGATTTTGATCTGACGCCAAGCCACCCTCACTCGGAGTCAATCTGTGCCCGGGCTGGAATACTTCCCGTGGGAGGGAGCTTGCTCGCGAATGCAGGGTGTCAGCCAACGAATTTGGCTTTGACACACCGTCTTCGCGAGCAAGCTCCCTCCCACAGGTCATCATGGCTCGTGGCATCGGTGTCCGATCTGATAGCAGCGAAGTCCTGGGGTTGTTATTGGTTAACTCATGACTGAAGAAATGCGATACCTGAGGCAAGAAATTCACTGAAGAAACGCGATATCTGTAGGAGACGCCGGAGGTCACGACGGCAGCGATAGCGGTGGGTCAGTATAGATGCATCTACTGGCAGACCCCATCGCTGCCGTCGTGACCTCCGGCGTCTCCCACAGGTTATGCGTTATATCGAGATTTGCCGTGCACTCAGGTCAGGACGCCAAGAGACGACGCTGACGGCGCCAGCGAGCCGTGCTGCTACAGGTCCGGTGTACTTCCTTCTCCTTAAAACAAAACCCCCGGCACGAAGACCGGGGTTTTTGGTGTCAGGCGATCAGCTTATTGCTGCTGATACTGCTGACCAGGAATCGGCTTGAGGTTGACCTCGACACGACGGTTCTGAGCGCGGCCGTTGACATCGGCGTTGCTGGCAATCGGCGAGTCGGGACCGGCCCCACGTACCGACAGGTGAGAGGCATCAACACCCTGAGACGTCAGATATGTCGCCACGCTCTGTGCGCGCTGTTGCGACAGATCCATGTTGTGCTGACGGCTGCCGGTGCTGTCGGTATAACCGACGATCTCGATCACGTTCTGGTTGTATTGCTTCAGCGAACCGGCCAGGTTGTTCAGCGGCGAGTAGAAACTGCTGGCAATCGCAGACGAGTCGGTGGCGAAGGTAATGTTGCCCGGCATCACCAGCTTGATGGTGTCGCCCTGACGCTGAACTTCAACACCGGTGTTAGCCATGCTGGCGCGCAGCGCGGCTTCCTGCTTGTCTGCGTAGTAACCGTAACCTGCGGCGCCTGCACCCACGACAGCGGCACCGATCAGTGCGCCCTTGCCACGGTTGTTGTGGTCGATGGCGGCACCGGCAACGGCACCGGCCAGCGCACCCAGACCACCGTATTTGGCGGTCTTGCTCATGCCGCCGGAATTCTGTGCCTGCCCCTGATTGTCATAAGGATTCTGTGATGCGCAGCCAGAAAGCACAGCAAGTGCGGTGGCGGCGATGATCAAACTGCGAAAGGTGAACATCAAGGAGAGCTCCTGTTTTGCTTTTCTGTGGCGCGTCGGAAAAAGACCGGGCCATGTGCGCGATTAGAGCACGACACCCGTCAAAAATTCCTTAACCCCACCTGAACAGTCTTATGCCCTGACGAAAGGGTTTTCACGCATCTCGTCGCCCAATCGAGTGTCCGGGCCGTGGCCCGTTACGACGGTGGCGTCTTCATCCAGGGTGTACAGCCGGTCCTTGATCGACCGCACGATGGTTGCCTGATCGCCACCCCACAGATCCGTGCGCCCGACCCCACGCTTGAACAACGTGTCGCCCGCGATCAGCAATTTCGCGTCCTCGAACCAGAAAGACATCGAACCCGGCGTATGCCCGGGCGTATGCAGCGCAACCCCACAACCACAGGCCAACTCTTCATCATCCGCCAACCAATGATCCGGCGAAGGCACCGGCACGTACGGCACGCGAAATACCTGACATTGGGTCTCGAGGTTGTCCCACAGGAACTGATCCTCTTTATGCAGATGCAATGTCGCCCCGGTTTTCTCCTTCAACTGCCCCGACGCCAGAAAATGATCCAGATGCGCGTGGGTGTGAATGATGCTCACCACCTTCAAACCGTGGGCTTCAAGCCTGGCCAGGATCAACTCGTGATTGCCCCCCGGATCGACCACGATGGCCTGCCGGGTGACTGGGTCGCCGATGATCGTGCAGTTGCACTGCAAAGGGCCGACGGGGAAGGTTTCGCGGATGAGGGTGGGCTTTGGGGTTTGCATAGAGATCAGAACCTTAAGGTTTTCATGTCCGGGCGCGCCCGGCAGAGGGTTGCAACAAGATTCCCGCGAAACCCGACTTGATTCAACTGACACTCCCGAATATTGGCGCTTCACACCAAAACCATACTCACCATCACCACCCCCAGCAGCCCGACATAAACGCGCGCATGCAACTGATCGGGGATGCGCCCCACCCAGCGCGCCGCCAGGCGCATGCCGAACAATGCGCCTAAAGTCAGCGCGGCAAACGCGGCGAGGTTCACAAAGCCGATGTAGCCGGTGCCGAGGGCCGGGGCGTCCATCACGCCGGACAGCATGTAGGTGAACGTACCGACGAGCGCTACGGGCAAGCTGAGCGGGTTGGCCATGGAGGTCGCCTGGGTCATGCTCAATCCGCAGCGACGCATCAGCGGGACAGTCATGACGCTGCCGCCAACGCCGAGAAAAGTCGCAATGGCGCCGATCAATACGCCGCCCGGCCCGGTTGCCCAGCGGCCCAAAAGCCGAGGCTCGCCTTCAACGGTGCGAGAGACAAACCCTCGTCGATACAGGCAGTCCACGATGGTGATCGCCAGATAAACGATGAATGCCACTCGCAACACCTCGCCACTGACCAGCCCCGCGGCCAGCGCGCCCACCAAGGAACCGATGGCGATGAAACCCGCCAGCGGCCATAACCAGGCCTTGAGCAATGTACCGGCCCGGGCAGATCGGCGCGTGCTGAGCGATGCATTGACGATCATCACGCAAGTCGACGTGGCGACCGCGACGTGCATCGCCGCCTGCTCGGCGAGCGAGCCGCCCGCGCCGCTGATCAATACCCCATACAGAACCGGTACGACCACAAAGCCGCCACCAAAACCGAACAGCACTGTGGTGGTTCCCGAAAGACCACCAAACAGCGCCAGTAATAAATACGTCATCGAGGGCTGCCTCAGAACAAGATGCTTAAACGATAGGAAATTGCCTCTCGACGCGCTTGAGGGTTCTGGCCAATCATGTTTGCGTTTCAGCCAACTCTTGAAGCGGCCCAAGATGCGCAATATCTCCATCGATGCTCTCGACAGCACGCCTCGTCCGGTCATCGCCATCGGCAATGATTACCCGAATGGCTATCTGTTGCGTCGGCATCGTCACCGCCGCGCACAGTTGCTGTACGGCTCAACCGGGGTGATGAAGGTCTCTACGACGCAAGGCGACTGGGTGGTGCCGCCACAGCAGGCGGTATGGATTGCACCGCGTATCGAACATGAAGTGCTGATGCTCGGGGTCAGCACCCGCAGCCTGTATATCGAGCCCTCTGCCGCGCCGCTTTCAAGGTCGACGTGTGAGGTCATCGGCGTCTCGCCGCTGCTGCGTCAGCTGCTGATCGAGGCGGTGGAAATGCCGCTGACTTATGCCGAGCAAGGCCGCGATGGCGTGCTGATGACGCTGGCATTGCTGGAAATCGGCCAGGCGCGTGAATTGCCCTTGCAGATTCCACTGCCAGAAAAACCGCGATTGCTGGCGCGCTGCCAGGCATTTCTGCAAAACCCTGACATTCATCAATCGCCGCAAGCGTGGGCCCGAGACCTGTTTGTCAGCGAGCGTTCTTTCAGCCGTCTGTTTCGTGAGCAGACGCAGATGAGTTTCGGCCAGTGGCGACAACGCGCGTGTGTGGTGCTGGCGTTGTCGCGGTTGTCATCCGGGCATTCCATCACTCGGATTGCGCTGGACCTTGGCTACGAAAGCCCGGCGGCTTTTTCGACCATGTTTCGCAGGCTGATCGGCTGCTCTCCCAGTCACTATTCCATTGCGCCAACAAGCGACAACGGGCAGTGAAAAGTTGAACTAACGGGGGCAGATCCTCAGTCGGACCGAAGACTCCAGACGTATCGCCGCAGTGAGCTATCCTTCAAATCGTTACACAAGCCGTTTTATTTTTTGCGTCTATCTTGCTGCCTGTTTCACCACCTCGCGCTAAGCCCTTGTTTAGTCGAAAAAAAGCAAAAAAAGCGCTATTAAGGGGCACACTTTTCGTTCATATATTTTTCAAAAAACCGCTCATATACTGGCACTGCGCGACCATCGTATGTGTGGCGTTCGAGACGATAAGAAGTCGACTCGATGCCCCTCGCAAGGCAGCCCAGACCCAAAGCGTAAAGAGCAGGCTCCATGCTAAGAAAAATCGCGGTCTCCGATCTGGCACTGGGCATGTACATCCACGAGTTCTGCCGTCCGCGTCTGCACGATCCATTCTGGACCCAGCACGTCGAACGCGAGTTGCGCGACCAAGAGGTGCTGCGCCGCATTCAGGAATCGACCCGCGAGGTCTGGATCGACACTCGACGCGGCAAATGCCCGGACGAGCGAACCCCCATATTGGCCATCGCCGCGACCAGCGTGCGTGAAACCGATACCTCCCCCACAAGCATGGAGAAGGAGCTTGCCCGCGCGAAACTCATCTGCGGTCGCGCGAAAGCGGCGGTCATGACCATGTTCAGCGATGCCCGCATGGGGCGCTCGATGAACACCAAGGACGTCGATCTGCTGTTGGAAGAAATCTCCACCTCAATCATGCGTCACCCTCATGCGCTCATCAGCCTGTCGCGCCTGAAAACGTCCGACGAATACACCTACATGCACTCGGTGGCGGTGTGTGCGCTGATGGTAGCGCTGGCGCGGCAGATGGAACTGGACGAAGAACAGGTACGCGAGGCGGGGGTCGCCGGATTGATGCACGACGTCGGCAAGATGAGGATTGCTCCCGCCATCCTCAATAAGCCCGACCGTTTGACGTTCGAAGAATACGAAGCCATGAAGCACCACCCGCAGGCGGGACTTGAGATTCTTCAGGGCAGCCAGCAGGTCACTGAAGCGGTCATGGATGTCTGTCTGCATCATCACGAAAAGGTCGACGGAAGCGGTTATCCCTACGGGCTCAAAGGTGAGGAAATCAGCGTCTTCGCCAAAATGGGCGCGATCTGCGATGTGTATGACGCCGTGACGTCCGACCGGCCGTACAAAAAGGGCTGGGATGCTGCCAAATCCATCCGTGAGATGGCCGCCTGGAAAGGCCACTTCGACGAAACGATCTTTCAGCATTTCGTGAAAACCGTCGGCATCTACCCGGTGGGTGCCTTGGTACGTCTTAAAAGCGAACGCTTGGGCGTGGTCATCGAACAGGGCGAAAAATCCCTGTTGCACCCGAAGGTCAAAGTCTTCCTCTCGACACGCACCCGGGTCTCGTTCGAGCCTGAAGTCATCAACCTTGCCCATTGCGATGAGCAGGACGCGATCGTCAGATTCGAGTTGGCCGAGGATTGGGGCGTGCGCAATATCGACAAGATGTGGGCAGGCGAAACAAGCTTGTAGAAAACCGGCTTTCTTGCCAGCTCAATGCCCTACCCCAATAACCCCAACTCCTGCGCCCGGGCAACCGCCTGGGTCCTGCGTTCGACGCCGAGCTTACTGTTGATATGGCTGGCGTGGGTCTTGACCGTGTGCAGAGAAATAAACAGCCGGTCGCTGATTTCCTGATTGGAACAACCCTGGGCGATGAGTTGCAGCACCCCCAGTTCGCGGGCGCTGAGCGAGTCGTTGCCGTGGCAGGCCGAAGGCTCATTGACGTCGCGGGCGCAGGGCAAGTCTTTGCCGGTGCTCGGCGGCAGTTGATTGAGCAGGTATTCCACCAGCCTGCAGGTGGGCCGCTTGAGCAGTTGTTCGCGCAGCCAGTCAGGATGGTTGCGAATGACCCCGAGCAAGGGCAAGACAGCACCGCCGGTTGCAGCTTGAAAACACCGATCAAGCAAGTTCTGTGCAGATGTGCGATCCGAGCTGTCGAGCGCCAACAGGATGTGTTGGCTCATCGCGTTCAGCCCCAGCAACCCGGCACCGATCTGCTGCGCGTATGCCGCAAGCTGCGTCAGGCGCTGAGCGCTATCGTCGGGGCGACCCTGAATCTTGTCGAGCATCGCCCGCAGCAACTCGATGTGTTGAGGCATCTGTGGCAAGCATTCGGGCGCCGCCGCAGGATGATCGCCGCCGTAGGTCTGACCCAGGCGCAGCAGCCAGGCATCGGCAAGATCAATGCGCCCCTGCGCCAGCCACAGTTCGCATTTGGCGAGGGTGATCATCGCCAGGTAATAGACGGGGGGTACGTCCCAGATATGCATAAGCCGCTCGGCTTCGGCCAGTTCGGCGAACGCTTCGGCAAAGCGCCCCTCCCTGCCCTCGAGCCCGGCAATCACGCAATGGCCGATCAGCACGCTGATATCGCGGCATGCGCGAGCTTCGGCCAGACCGGCGTTCAACCGCGCACGCCCGGCGTCGGGTTGCAGGCACTGAACGAGCAGATAGCCCTCGTACAAGGTCAGCCGCGCGCGCACCGCATACAGGCGCTGAGACGACAACCCGTTCAAGCGGCGCAACCCCTGTCGCACCTCATCCAGAGAGCGCAAGGCTTCACCCCGCGCCTGCAAGGTGCGGGCGCGATCGTAGTGCGCGAGGGCTTCGAACAGGGGATTGGCGACCCGTTGTGCCAACTCCAGCGCTTCTCGATTCAAGGCCCGGGCGCGCCACAGATCACCTTCGGCAATCGCCAGATTGGCCAGCGTCGAGAGGCACAACAGCCGCTGCCCGTAACGCTTTTGCGGAAGGCTGGCCAACGCCTCACTGCAATAGCGGTGAGCGGTTTCACTGTCGCCGCGGCCGCGGGCGATGATGCCGCTGAGGGCCAGCCACTGCGCCAGCATGGACTTCTGCGCCGTCGCCGATGGCGCTGGCAGGAAGCGGCTAAGGTGATTACCGAGTTCTTCTGCGGCATCCAGTTGGCATGCAAGCCCCAGCGCCCAGGCGTACAGGACGATCAAGCGCGGCGTGCTGATCAGCAGGCTGTCGGGCAGGTCCATTTTCCAGCGCAGCAGCATGCCGACATTCTGCTCGGCCAGCAGCTGTTCTTCGGAAAGGTTCTGCACCAGATTGGCAGCGACATCCAGATGGCCTGCGCGCAATGCCTGTTCGATCGCTTCGTCAAGCAACCCCTGCTCACTGAACCACCGACAGGCATTGAGGTGCAGTCTTCTTTGCTGCGGCGCGACGCTGTTTCCGGCACGCACACGCAACAGATCGGAGAATAAATGGTGATAGCGAAACCAGCGGCCGTGCTCGTCCAGCGGCACCAGAAACACTTGATGGGCCTGAAGGAAACTCAGCATTTCAGCGCTGTCGTGACTATCGCGGGCTGCATTGCATAACGAGCTGCAGAAGCGTTCCAGGCACGCGGTTTCATAAAGGAAGGCTTGAACGTCGGCGGGCAGGCAATCAATCACCTCTTCGAGAAGGTAATCGCGGATCAACCCTTCGCCGCCGTTGAGTTCCTGGGTGAGCGTGTTGCTCCCTGCCTCGTTGGCCGCCAGCAGCCAGAAACGCAAACCGGCGACCCAGCCCTCGCTGCGCTGCAATAAATTGTGCAGCGCGGTGTCGGTGAGCGAGTTGCTGTGCTGGTCCAGCACCGCCATGGATTCGTCGTCGGTCAGCCGCAGGTCCTGTTCGGACAGCTCCAGCAACTGCCGAGACAGACGCAAACGCGCCAGATGCCAGTCGGGTCGCTGGCGGCTGGTGACCATGACGATCATGCCCGCAGGCAGGTGATTGAGCAGAAATTGCAGGCAGCGATCAAGAACCGGGCCCTGCACAAGGTGATAGTCGTCGAGCACCAATAATAGCGGCTTGCTCAGCATCAGGTGCATCGCCAACTCATCGAGCAGGCTGTCGAGCCATTCTTCGAAGGCAAATGGCTGGTGACGCTGGCGCATTTTCAGCAGGCCAAGGGCTTGACCGCCGAGTTGGGGGAAGAACTGTTGCAGGCCGGACAAAAGCCGTTCAAGGAAACGCCCGGGATCGCTGTCGCGCTGACTCAAGCCAAGCCACAGATTCTGCCACTGATCGGGCAGGCTCTGGCAGAACTCCACCGCCAGCGAACTCTTGCCGAACCCTGCCGGCGCACTGACCAGCAACAGACGGCCTGACAAACCGGCACTCAGCCGCTCGCACAGCCGGGGTCGGGGCACATAACCTTCAGGCAGTGGTGGGCGGAAGAAACGTCCTTCCAACGCAGTGACTGCGTGATTTGCGAATCCTTGCAAACGCGACAGATCAGTCATGGCCGGCTCTTGTTAGAAGTGCTTGTTATTCGGCGTTCAGATGTCGGGAGACTAGCGGCTATGTCAGCGCTTTTGAAGAATGTTCGACGAAAGACTGTAAGAAAACATATCTCATCAACAGGGCGAATGTTGCTTCATATGTTTTTGGAGAGGGGAGAGATCGAACGGCATGAACCGTTTCGAGAGACGAACACCTGGAGCAGCCCGGCTTGCCGGCGGCGTCGATCTTCAAAACGCCACCGCCGGCAAGCCGGACTGCCAAGGGCGTCAAAGACCGGGACCGTGCAAAAAACACCCCGACGAATCGGGGTGTGTTCTTCTTGCGGCTATGGGGTTCAACCATAGGGTAAAGCGGCGGAGGACAACGGTGCGCTGTAGCTGTGATCAACGGTGCACGGCTCTCCGCCAATTCGGTCAGACGATCAGCGCACGCCTTCCTGACGCAGGGCGTTCGGCTGGAAGTCGCTGGTGGAGGCGGTGAAGCCGAAGTCGTAGGCGCGTTTCTCTTCGTTCTTCATGCCCAGCGCCAGATAGCGGCCGGACTGCAGGTCGTACAAGGTTTCCACCGCGTACCACGGCACCTGTTTGTCGTAGTAGTTCTCGGCATGGGCTTCGGCTACACGCCACAGTTGACCACGACCGTCGTAATGGTCGATGACCGCGGCTTGCCAGGTGTCTTCGTCGATGAAGAAGTCACGCTTGGCGTAGATGTGGCGCTGGCCTTCCTTCAGGGTGGCAGTCACGTGCCATACACGACGCAGCTCGTAGCGCGCCAGGTCCTGGTTGATGTGGCCGGGGCGAACGATGTCGGCGTATTTGAGTTTCGGATCGTCGAGCTTGTAGCTGTCGGACGCGATGTACATCTCTTGCTTGCCAATCAATTTCCAGTCGTAGCGATCAGGCGCGCCGTTGTACATGTCCAGGTTGTCGGAGGTACGCAGGCCGTCGGCGGCTGTACCCGGGCCGTCATAGGACACTTGCGGCGCACGACGCACACGACGTTGACCGGCGTTGTAGACCCATGCCGCGCGAGGTTCTTTCACCTGATCTAGGGTCTCGTGAACCAGCAGTACCGAACCTGCCAGACGTGCTGGCGCGGTCACCTCCTGCTTGAAGTAGAACAGGATGTTACCCGGATTCTGCGGGTTGAAATCCTTCATCTTGTCGCGGAAGACGAACTGGTCTTCGAAATACACAGGGCTGAATGAGCCGTTGGTTTGCGGCGTCACCTGCACCACCAGACGTTTCACGCTGCCGCCGCGATAGCGGGTGATGTGGTTCCAGATCACCTCAAGACCGTCTTTTGGAATCGGGAACGGCACGGCGGTTTCGAAGTTTTCCAGACCGTTACCACCGCCCACCAGTTTGGTGTTGGTGGCGTTTTTCTTGATGGCGGCAAACACATCGGCAGGCACGGTAGCGCCACGGTGCGATGGGTAGACCGGCATCTTGAAGGTGTCCGGGTAACGCTTGAACATCGCGTATTGGCCCGGTGCCAAGTTGTTTTTGTACTGCTCGACGTTCTGCGCGGTGATGGTGAACAGCGGTTTTTCGCTGGCGTACGGGTTGGCCAGAAAGCCCTTGTCGTCCACGGCGCCAGCGTTGGTCGCCATCGGCGTCCAGGCAGGAATGGTGTTGGCGGCGTTGCCGGCCTTCTCCGCGCCCATTGGCGTCAGGGTGGTGCCCAGCTTGGCGGCTTCATCGGCAGAGACGGCGGCCATCACCCCGGTAGCGAGCAATGACAGGCCCAGTACTCCGACGTGCAAAAGACCCTTGGTGATTTTCATGTTCATGGTCATTCCTTAGAAGTTCATACCGAAGCTGAGCGCCACGAAGTCGCGGTCATCCACTGTGGTGTACTTGCCGTCGAAGAAGTTGGTGTAGGAGAGGTTGGCGGTGTAGGTGTTCTGATATTCCGCTTCCACACCCAGACTCACGGCCTTGCGACCTTCTTCGAAGTTGCCGCCAGGACCTGGCGAGTAACCATCGACGTCATGAGACCAGGCCACGCTTGGCTTGAGGTTCACGCCGGCGAACACGTTGTTGTAGTCCCAGATGGCGCGAGCGCGGTAGCCCCACGAATCGGTGGTGGTGAAACCGTCGTTTTCGCAGTAGCGGCTGAGGTTGTTGAGCGGCGCGCCGGCCAGGGTGCTGGCATTGAGCGTGGTGCACTGTCCGTTCGGCAGAGGACCTGGGCCGTAGCTCGGGTCACGGCCGTAACGCAGTTTGGAAGTACTTTCCAGGCCACCGACGTGAGTCCAGCCCACCTCGCCCACCACGGTCAGACGTTCGGCACCCATCACCTGATCGAAGAAGTGGGTGAAGGTGGTCTGCGCCTGACTGATTTCTTTGCGGCGATAGCCTTTCTGATCTGCGCCCGGAGCGCCCTGCAGCAAGGCAACGCTCGGGTTCAGAGGCGTCAGACCGGAATACAGAATGTCGGTGGTGTTCAACTGAACAGGTGCGTTCGGGCGGTAGCTCAGCTCGCCGCTCCACGCGGTACCGGTTGGCAGCGTGGTGGAGAAGCTCAGGCCGAACAGGTGAATGTCCTCCGGGTATTCAACGTAGTAGCTGGAGTTGGCAGCGACGACGACTGGAAGGAGGGTTGGCGCAAGACTGGTCGCGACACCCAGAGGGACGCCCCTGCCCACCAGTCCACCGACCAGGCCGGCAGCGCTGTAGGCGCTGGCCGGGCCACCTTTGCCACTGAAAATCGGCAGACGGCTGTGATAGTTCATGTAATAGGCGCCGAACTCTGTGTCCAGAGGTTCGAAGTTGTAGTGCATCGCCACGCCGTACTGGCCGCTGTCGCGGGCATCACGGTCCGGGCCACGGGCAACGATTGCGCCTTCGTCAGGGTTGCCGAAGTTCACACCGCGAGCCGCCAGCGTTGCCTGCACCGGACCACGCAACGCCGCCGGCAGCGCCGCGTTCAGGCTGTTTTGAGTACGCAATACCGCCAGGTTGTTCTTGCAACCATCGGCGATCACGTCCGGCTGCGAGAAGAACGTACCGCAGTTGTCGACAACGGTCTGATCCCATTCGAGCTGATAGAAGCCTTCTGCCGAGAGGTTTTCGGTGATGCTCTGGGACAGGTAGAACATGTTGACCGGAATCAGGCCTTCCTTGATTTCCGAGCCAGGACGACGGAACGCCGATACGTCGATCGGGTTGATGCTGTTGATGCCGCCGCCGATGAAAGTACTCTCACCCCAGTTGACCACTTGCTTGCCCAGACGCACCGAACCCGGCTCATCGGCAATGGAGTAGTTGTGATAGACAAACGCGTCGAGCAGCTGGAAGCCCGAGGACTTGGCGCCTTCCTTGCGGCCCGAGTCGCTGATGTCCTTGAACTCGCGGCCTTCATCCTTGAGTTCAAAGTCATACCAGTACTTGCCCCGCAGAAACACACCGGTGTCGCCGTACTTCAGTTCCAGATCGTGAATGCCCTTGAAGATCTTCGAAAAGGTTTCCCCACTTTTGAAGTTCAGGTGGCCGTCATCGGAAGTTTGCGAAAGCCCGTGTCCACCGTTGTTCGAACCGATCAGGTTCTTGTTGGCGTTCTCGGTCGACCAACTGGCGCCTATGGAGAGCGACGAGTCGAAATTACCTTCGATTTCACCGATGTTGAAACTGACGCCGAATGCAGGACCGGCGAGCGAGGAAGCGAGACCGACGGCCAGAGGCAGTTTTGCCCGGCGCCAGAACAGGTTTGCTGATGTCATCGACGCTACTCCATGTGCTTTTATTTTTATGGCAGTGGGTGCTTCCAGAAACGACTCAGGTGGACTGATCCGCAGTGCCTGGGTGTCAACGCGTGTCGGGCAGCCCATGTAAAGCTGCTAAGCGAAACGGCGTTTTTCTCCGGTTCCAACCTACTGCCGACTATAGCCAGCAGGTGCTACTGCTTGATCCCTCTAAAGTGTGATTTACAGCGTCAAAGCCTCTGGCACGCCGATTTCGGCGCACCGGCCGGCGCGGCAGAGGGAGGATGGCTGAATTTCAGGATTTGGCAAGGCAGACGCCGGGGGAGACGCCTCGCGGCACATTGCCATGACCGAAATCAGGGCAATGTGCGCGAAAAAAGATCAATCAGAGGGTCGAGAGAAACGCGCTGTTAGTGCTCTGCCATTCGATGATGTCCAGGCGGATTCGCTTCTTGTCGAGCTTGCCGACGCTGGTCTTGGGAATTTCGGTAACAAGGGCGATCTGGCTCGGAATCGCCCACTTGTTAATGTGCCCCTGTTCCACGAATGGCTTGAGATGTTCCTTCAACGCCTTGGCGTCGATGACATGCCCTTCGTGCGCCACCAGCAATGCGAACGGCCGCTCGCCCCATTGTGGATCGGCGATACCGACTACCGCCACTTCACGCACACCGGGATGACGACTGCACAGATCTTCAAGCTCCAGCGACGACACCCACTCGCCGCCGGTCTTGATCACGTCCTTGATGCGGTCGCGAATGTCGATGCCGCCCATGCTGTCGAGAGTCGCTACATCGCCGGTGTGCAGCCAGCCGCCAGCCCAAAGCTCAGCGCCCTTCTCCGGCTCGCGGTAATAGCCTCCGGTCAACCATGGCGCGCGCAATACCAGCTCGCCCTGGGTTTCGCCATCGGACGGCAGGAAATTGCCTTCGGCATCGACGATCGCTGCTTCAACCAGCACACCTGGCGCACCGGCCTTGATCCGGTACGTGGTGCGCTCGTCTTCGCTGCCCGCCATCAACTCATCATTGAGGTGCGCAACAGAAACCAACGGGCCAGTCTCGGACATGCCGTAGGCAGCGGTCAGTTGAATGCCCTTGGCCTTGGCGGCGTCGTACAGCGAACGGTTGAGCGAGCTGCCGCCAATGATGATGTTCCAGCCGGTAAAATCGACGTCCTTGGCGGCCTTGGCGTTGAGCACCATTTGCATGATGGTCGGCACGCAGTGAGAGAAGTTGACCTTCTCCTTGCGCCACAGCTCGACCAGCAATTCAGGGTCGTAACGGCCGGGATAGACCTGCTTCACGCCGAGCATGGTCGCGGCATACGGAACGCCCCACGCATGCACGTGGAACATCGGGGTAATCGGCATGTAAACCTTGTCGGTGCCGAGCAGACCCTCGACACTGCCCATGATCGTCGCCACCGCCATGGTGTGCAGCACCAACTGGCGATGGGTGAAATAAACGCCTTTGGGATTGCCGGTGGTGCCCGTGGTGTAGAAGGTGGTGGCCACCGAGTTTTCGTCGAAATCCTCGAACGTGTACTGAGGGCTCGCCGCCGCCAGCAGCGTTTCGTACTCGCCGACCAGATTCGGCAGGTCAGCGGATTTGTCTGCCGTATCGGTGATCAGGATGGTCTTCTCGACCGTGGTCAGCTTGCTTTCGAAGCATTTGTAGAGGGCCATGAATTCACTGTTGACCAGCACGAATTTGTCTTCGGCGTGGTTCATGGTGAACAGGATCTGATCCGGCGACAGACGCACGTTGATGGTGTGAATCACCGCGCCGATCATGGGAATCGCAAACATGCACTCAAGATAACGATGGCTGTCCCAATCCATGACAGCCACGGTATCGCCCGCCTTCACCCCCGCTTCGGTCAGCACATTCGCAAGGCGGCAGATCCGCTCGTTGAGTGTCAGATACGAATAGCGTGATTGGTCCCGGTAGACAATTTCCCGTGTTTTTTCATAGCGGCTGCCCGACATCAGCAAGCGTTTGATCAACAGAGGGTACTGGTACGCGCCATCAGCTGGCGGAATCACGCGTGTCTGCAGCATAGGAATCCCTTTTCAAGATGCATGTGCGGTGCTGAAAATATGCACTCTAGAGCCTTCACTCGCCACCCAAATCAGCCAAAGGGATGATTCGAATGACGAGTGACCATGCAGGCATTGCGCCATTTGACAGGGCAAAACGGTCCTACGCAGGCTGTGCGACGTGGTTTTCGGCGGGGGTTCGAGGAAAGATCAGCGCTGCGGCGAAAGTCAGCGCTGCGAAGCCGGCGAGGATCACATACAGCCCGGTCAACCCTTGACGAGGCTCGACGAAGGCAATCAGCGGAATCGCCGTGGCACTTGCGCCAAAGGAAAGGAAGTAGCGCAGCGCAAATACCCGGGACTGCCATTGGGGGGCGACGAAGTTGGCGACCATCGCGTCATTGACTGTTACCTGACCGAACACCACGAACATGAAACCCGCGCCCAGTAACACCACCGGCCAACTGTCGGTATAAGCCAGCCCGAACAGAAACGGCGCCTGGCAGACGGTGAGAATCACGAACGGCCATTTAAGGCTGAAGCGGTCGAGGAAACGGCCGATGGTCAACTGCGCCACCGCACCAAACGCGTAGGCCAGGCTGACGATAAGGCCCAATGTCTGCGGCGAAGCGAACAGGTCATGCAGACGATCCTGAAACAGCTTCGGATAGGTCATGGTCGTTGCGTTGAACACCACGCCGCCAGTGGCCGTGGCAATGGCCAGAACGCTGAACACCATGACCATGGAAATCCGCTGACCGGACCGGCCTTTCGGCGCTGTATGAGCCCGCATCGGAATCGGTTCGTCCTTGACCTGAAAAGCGAACATCAGGCCGATCAGGATCGATATGCAACCCGGCAGGATGAACGCCGAGCGCCAGCCGAACTGTGCCACCAGAAAACCCGTCAGCAGCGCGGAAAACGCCACACCGAGGTTGCCCCACATGCCATTGACGCCGATCTCGCGACCGCGATTCTGCGCATAAGCCACCAGCATGGCGGTGCCGACCGGGTGATAGATGGCGGCGAACACGCCGACCAGGGTCATGCCCACCGCCAGCATGGTGGTGCTGGTGCTCAGGCCGGTGATGATTGACGCGGCGCCAATACCGAAGAAGAACAGCAGCATCATGTGCCGCCGACTCCAGCGATCACCCAGCCAGCCGGCCGGTAGCGAACAGGCCCCGAAAGCGATGAACCCGCCCAGCGACAGGCCGATGAGTTGCGCGTAATCCAGCGCGAACGCCTGGGTCATGCCCAGCACGGCGGCGGGAAAAATCAGCATGAACATGTGATCGATGACGTGAGCGGCGTTGATGAAATGAATCACCGTTCGAGGTGGGTTGGGGCGTATGACTTGACTCATGGCAGCGCATCCTGGGCTTGCAGTGATTGTGGATGCTCATGCTAAGTTGGCGACAAATCGCATTTAAGACAACAAAGTCATCGAATCCGCCATGTTGATCAGCCTGCTCAGCCACAGCCCGGTTACCGCCCATCCAAGGGACTATCCCGATGGCGCGCATCAGCCGCGTCATGTCCACGCCGAGGCGCAACTGCTGTATGCGGTCAGCGGCGTCATGCGTTTGATTACCGACAGCGGCGCGTGGGTGATTCCCCCGACGCGAGCGGTGTGGATCCCGCCAATGGTCGAACACGAAATTTACATGTCGGGCGAAGTGCTGATGCGCTCGCTGTTCATCGCCGCCGAGCATTGTCCACCCGGCCTGAACAACTGCTGCGTGCTGGCCGTCACGCCATTGCTGCGCGAGTTGATTGTGCGGGCTACGCAAAGCGCCGAGCATGCGGCCAATTCGCTGATCCAGCAGTTGATGCTCGAAGAAGTCGCTGCACTGGAAAATCTGCCGCTGCACATCCCCATGCCCCGCGACCGGCGCCTGCAAAATATCTGCACGGCACTGCTCAAGACCCCGGATCACGGCAATACGCTGGAAGACTGGGCCCAGGCAGTCGGCGCCAGCTCACGCACGCTGACGCGTCTGTTCAATCAGGAGTTGGGGCTGAGTTTCAATGCCTGGCGTCAGCAGGTTCGGCTGATGGAAGCCCTGCCCAGGCTACTGGCTGGCGAGAGTGTGCAACGGGTGGCGAACGATCTGGGCTATGGCAGCGCACGGGCGTTCAGCGCGATGTTCAGCCGTCTTTTGGGCGAAAGCCCCCGGGAATATCTGGGGGCTTTGAAGCAGTTGAGTGAGTTGAAGCGGTGAGGCGTCCGCGTAGTCTGCGCAAATCCAACCGTGGGAGGGATCTTGCTCACGAATGCATCAGAGCAATCGGCACCGCAGTGACTGACTTTCCGTTTTCGCGAGCAAGCTCCCTCCCACAGGATCGTGTGAATCCCGCTCTGGAAGCAATCAGCTCGCCTGCGTAAATGCCAGCTTCACACCCAGCGCCACCAGAACCCCGCCCATGGCGCGATCGAACCAGTGCCCCATGCGGGCAAAACCGGCGCGCACCCGTGGCTGGCTGAACAGGCGCGCGACCAGGCAGAACCAGATGCCCGTTGCCAGCGCCAGATACACCCCATAACCGGCCTGAATCAGCATTGGCGTGTGCGGATTGATCACGACAGTGAACAGAGACAGGAAAAACAGCGTGGCCTTGGGGTTCAGCCCATTGGTGACGAAGCCTGCGGTAAAGGCGCCGCGAGCTGTGCGCTCACCCTTGGCGATGTCCACAGGCGCATCGGTCGCGCTGGCAGGTTTGGCCCGCAGGGCCTTGATGCCGATGTACAGCAGATATGCCGCCGCTGCCCACTTCAATGCGTTGAACAGCACGATGGACTGCGAAACGATCAGACCGATACCGAGCAACGAATAGCCGACGTGCAGGAAAATCGCGGTACCGACGCCCGTGGCGGTGTAGGTCCCGGCCTTGCGACCGTGGGTCACGCTTTCACGCACCACCACGGCGAAGTCCGGGCCGGGGCTGGCGACAGCGAGCAGGTGAATCAGGGCAACGGTGAGAAATTCCGTCCAGTACATGGGGGTCTCCGGGGCAGCATTCAGAGCAAAAGGCTCAAACAAGGCGCCTACCTTACGCCTGTGCCTGACACAGCAAAAGATCCTCTATACACACGTATGCATGCTGTTCGTCATATTTCCCGAAGTGGCGCGCAGGCATTGGATTGCAGCAATATGTTCGTCTTCCTACGCGTCGTAGCGCATCCAGCCACAGGAGCCCCTGTACATGAGCGACAACCGCAAAGCCGTTTTCCTGGACCACACCTCTCTGGATCTTGGCGATCTGGACCTCACCCCATGGCGTGAAACCTTCGGTGAACTGGTGCTGCACGGGAGCACAACTGCCGACCAGGTCATCGAACGGCTGCAAGGCGCGCAAGTGGCCATTTCCAACAAGATCATGATCGATGCCGCCGCGTTCGCAGCGTGCCCGGACCTGAAACTGGTGCTGGTCACTGCGACTGGCGTCAATAACGTCGACCTGGACGCCGCCCGTAAACACGGCGTAGTCGTGAGCAACTGTCAGGGCTACGGCACGCCGTCCGTGGCGCAACATACATTGATGCTGTTGCTGGCGATGGCCACGCGTCTGCCTGATTATCAACAGGCAATTCATCAGGGCCAATGGCAGAAGTCGAAACAGTTCTGCCTGCTGGACTTCCCGATTGTGGAACTGGAAGGCAAGACGCTGGGCTTGCTGGGGCACGGGGAACTCGGCGGTGCGGTGGCGAAGCTGGCTGAAGCCTTTGGCATGAAAGTCGTGCTGGGGCAGATTCCTGGCCGCCCTGCTCGCCCGGATCGTGTGCCCCTGCATGAACTGCTGCCGCAGGTCGACGCATTGACCCTGCACTGCCCGCTTAACGAACACACCCGCGACATGCTCGGCGCCCATGAATTGAGCCTGATGAAGCCGAAAGCGTTCATCGTCAACACGGCCCGTGGCGGACTGATCAACGAACAGGCGCTGGCCGATGCGTTGCGCAACGGGCACCTTGCGGGCGCCGCGACCGACGTGCTGACCGTCGAGCCGCCAGTCAACGGCAACCCGCTGCTGTCCGGCGACATCCCACGCCTGATCATCACCCCGCACAGCGCCTGGGGAAGCCAGGAAGCGCGGCAGCGGATCGTCGGGCAGGTGAACGAGAATGCGCAGGGGTTCTACGCGGGTGCGCCGGTTCGAGTAGTGAGCTGAGTGATCACCCTCTGAACATACCCTTAGCAGTCCGGCTTGCCGGCGGCGCGCAATCGAAATCGCCACCGCAGGCACGCCGGCTTGTTACCGACGTCCATTCCATGTCGAGATCCGAAGCCTTTCCCCTGTTAAACTTCGCCCTTTTTGCTAGGAGCCGAAGATGGACCCGCGCAGTGAAGTGTTACTCCGTCAGGCCGAGCTGTTTCAGGGCTCACTGCTGCTGACCGGCCTGCCTGCCGACGACCTGCTGGGCAGGCTGCCCAATGCGCGAGGCTGGAGCTGGCATGCGGGGGATTTTGCGGCGCTGGACACCCGCTTCAGCGGTCGCACCCACTTCGGCACTGAAGCGCCGGCCGAGAGTTTCGAAGCTGCCGTGCTGTTCCTGCCCAAAGCCAAGGACCTCACTGATTACCTGCTCAATGCCCTGGCCTCGCGTCTACAGGGTCGAGAGCTGTTTCTGGTGGGAGAAAAACGCGCGGGTATCGAAGCTGCTGCGCGTCAACTGAGCCCATTCGGTCGCGCTCGCAAACTGGACAGCGCCCGTCACTGCCAGCTGTGGCAAGTCTCCGTGGAAAACGCCCCGCAAGCCGTGCAGTTGAACAGTCTGGCCAAGCACTTCGAGATCGACATCGAAGGCGGTCCACTGAAGGTCACCAGCCTTCCCGGCGTCTTCAGTCATGGTCGTCTGGATCGTGGTTCCGCCCTGCTGTTGGAGAATCTTGATCGACTGCCAGCAGGCCATTTACTCGATTTCGGCTGCGGCGCGGGCGTACTCGGCGCTGCGGTCAAACGTCGCAACCCGGACATGAACGTGACAATGCTCGACGTCGACGCCTTTGCCACCGCCAGCAGCCGTCTGACGCTGTTGGCCAACGGTCTTGAAGGTGACGTTCTGACCGGCGACGGCATCGACGCCGCACCCAAGCATCTGGATGTCATTCTGACCAATCCGCCCTTTCATACGGGTGTTCACACCGACTACGCGGCCACTGAAAATCTGCTCCGAAAAGCACGTGAACATCTGAAAAAAGGCGGTGAACTTCGCTTGGTCGCCAATAGCTTCCTGCGCTATCAGCCGATCATCGAAGAGCACCTTGGCGTATGTGCCGTTATGGCCGAAGGGAATGGCTTCCGGATTTACCGCGCCAAACGCGGGTGAAAATTAGCGCTTGCCGAACACGATTCGTCTAGGCAGAATCCGCTCCGTCCTAGGGGAGTAGTCTCCCACGAGCGCCACGCTCGTCCGGCGCGCATCAACATACTTGGCCCTCAGGCCATGGTGCGTGCGACCCCAGATCCGCCCAGACGGATCGGTGGTTTGACAAGACCTATGACACGAACATCCTGACCCGGGGCGGGGAGGTTGTACGTGTCATAGCCGTGTTGACCCGCCCCTTAGGAAACCCCTGATGCTGGAATCCCTGTTGGTCCCAACCGCGGTCGTCGCACTGGCCGAAATCGGTGACAAGACCCAACTCCTCGCGCTCATTCTCGCTGCACGCTTCCGCAAGCCCTGGCCGATCATCGCCGGTATTGTCGCGGCTACGCTGGCCAACCACGCTGCGGCCGGTGCCGTGGGCGCCTGGTTCAGCAGCTTCCTGTCCGACGCCGTGCTGCACTGGATCCTTGCCGCAAGCTTCACCGCCACGGCTCTGTGGACGCTGATTCCAGACAAGATGGACGATGACGAAGCCAACACCGCGCGCAAGTTCGGCCCCTTCATGACCACGCTGATTGCGTTCTTCATCGCGGAAATCGGCGACAAGACGCAGATCGCCACGGTGATGCTGGCGGCTCAGTATTCCTACCTGTGGCTGGTGATTCTGGGTACGACGCTGGGCATGCTGCTGGCCAACGTGCCGGTCGTGTTGGCAGGTAATTTCGCGGCGGAGAAACTGCCGTTGACATTGATTCGTCGCTTGGCGGCCGGTGCGTTTTTCATCCTGGCGATCGTTGCGGTCTACAAGGCGATGCAGGTCAGCGGCTGGGTTTAACCCGTCCTGAAACCCTCGCGCAAATCCTGTGGGAGACGCCGGAGGAACGACGGCAGCGATAGCGTTGGATCAGTCACAGCAGGCTTGTCTGATAAACCGATGTCGTCGCTGCCGTCGTGACCTCCGGCGCTCACACAAGTCCAGGGGCGCACCCGCTAACAGCGTGCCGCCCTGGACCCAAGAGCCACCTCCCTCTTCAGGATTTCGGCGCCTGCTCATACAGCGGCATTACCTTCGGAATTGCCGCCTGCAATGAGGCAATCCGGTTCGCCGAAGCCGGGTGAGTGCTCATGAACTCAGGCTGTGAAGCGCCGGCCTGGGCCTGCATTTTCTGCCACAAGGTAATCGCGGCATTGGGGTTGTACCCAGCTCGAGCCGACAATTCCAGCCCCAGCAGATCCGCTTCGTTTTCATTGGAACGGCTATTGGGCAGCGTCAGGCTGTAATTGACCACGGTATCGGCCAGCGCAAGACTGTCTTGCCCCAACCCCAACAACGAGCCGGCGCCCTGCTTAGCCATTTGCACGCCATAGGCCTTGGACATGGCTTCTCGACCGTGCTCGCGAAGCGCGTGGGCGATTTCGTGGCCCATGACCGCCGCCAGCTCATCGTCGCTCAATTTCAGGGTATCGATCAGCCCGCTGTAGACGATGATCTTGCCACCAGGACCGCAGTTGGCGTTCAGCTCATCACTTTTGATCAGATTCACTTCCCACTGCCACTGCGCAGCATCCGGGCGTAATTTCGGCGCCTGGGCTATCAGGCGATTGGCGACGTTCTGTACGCGCTTGGCCTCAGCACTGTCCTTATCCAGAACACCCTTGGTCGTCGCCTCCGTGACGGTCTGTTGATAAGACTGGGCGTACATCTGATTGACCTGGTCGGTCGACAGCATGCTGAACATGTATTGCTTGCGTTCGACACCCACCGAATCCCCGCTGGTGGTGTTGACGGCCTGGCAGCCTGCAACCAGCAAAGCTGCACTCATGGCACAAAGAGCAAAGGTCTTGCGCATTATGTATCTCCTTGGAAACAAGGCGCCCATCCTAGGCGGTACGCCCGCGGAGTGCCAGATAGAAGCGGTTTGCCATATAAACTGTCGTAAAAAAAAACGCGCATTTGTAACAGAAATGAAACATAAACCTCTCAATTCTGAGACGCGCCAAGGCCTTTAAAACCGGGGCTTGTCGGCAACATATCCAATAACGACCAACGCCGATCAAAAACGGCCATTTCGTCGGGTCGTGTCTCATGGAAGCTCAGTGCGAGGCGATATCCACTTCAGGCGTAATTCCACGTCCGGAGTTCCTATGAAGTTCAAGTCGATCCAGTTTTCGGTTGCCGCTCTGTCGGGTGCCATCGTGCTCAGCGTTGTGGCTGCTCTCGTGCTTTTTGCGCTGTTTTCCGGCGCGCGCACTCAGGAGCTCGTGGAAAAACGCACTACCGTGCAGTTCGAGCAGGCCATCGAGCAACGACTGACAGCCATCGCGCGTACCCAGGCCAGCGAGATTCAGCGCGAACTGGAAGCTCCGCTGCAAACGGCCGCAGGCCTTGCTACCACCAACGCGGTACTGGGCATGAAGGACGCCAAGGGCGAGCCACTGCTGAAGATCAGCCGCGAGCAGTTGCTCAACGTGTTGCATGAGACAGTCGTGCGCAACCCGAAAATTCTCGGTTCCTACATCGGCTGGGAACATAACGCGCTGGACCATAACGACGCGGCCTATGCTGAAGCGCCCATCACCGGCGTGGACCCGAAAGACGGCCGCTTCATGGCCTGGTGGTACCGCAAACCGGACGGCACTTTCAATCTGGAAAAACTCGCCAGCCTGGAGGACCAGAAGGTTCTCTCTACCGGCATCCGCTCCAGCGAGTACTACCTGTGCTCGCGGGAAACCCGCAAAGCCTGCGTGATCGACCCGGCGCCTTATAAAGTCGGCGACAAGATGGTCATGCTCTCCTCATTCATCGAACCGATCATGCTCGACGGCCAGTTCCAGGGCATCGTCGGCGCCGACCTGTCGGTGAACTTCATCCAGGACATGCTCGAAAGCGCCGACAAGAAACTCTACGACGGCGCCGGCGACCTGGCTTTGATTGCCACCAATGGCCGTCTGGTCGCCTATACCAAAGACACCAGCAAGCTCGGCGAAAAAGCCAGCGAGATCCTCGACGCCAACGAGGTTGCCAACCTGACCAACCTCACCAAAGGCGAGGTGCGTTACGACATCGACAAAGAACATGGCCACATCGAGCTTTACCTGCCATTCGGCATCGGCAACACCGACGCGCGCTGGACCCTGATGATTCGCATGCCGGTCAGCGCCGTGATGGCTGACCTGCAGAAACTGCAGAGCGACCTGGCGCAGCAACGCGACACGGACATCTTCGGCATGACCGTCGTCGGTTTGTTGATCGCCGCGCTGGGCCTGCTGATCGTCTGGTTCGTCGGCCGTGGCATCGCTCGCCCACTGAAACAAATGGTCGCCATGCTCGACGACATCGCCAAGGGCGAAGGTGATCTGACCCGCCGCCTGACCAGTGACCGCGCCGACGAACTGGGCGCGATCGCCACGGGTTTCAATACCTTCCTCGGCAAACTACAGGTCATGATCAGCCAAGTGGTGACGTCGGTGCAGAAGGTCAGCGACTCGTCCGAGCACACCGCCGACATCGCCATCCGCACCAACAAGGGCGTCCACAAACAGATGGCCGAGATCGACCTGGTCGCTACCGCTGTGCATGAAATGACCGCCACCGCGCAGGATGTCGCCCGCAACGCGACTCAGGCCGCGCAGGCTGCCAATCACGCAGATGACGCGGCGAATCAGGGCATGCGCATCGTTCACAACACCTCTAACTCGATCAGCGAACTGGCGGTGGAAATCGGTCGAGCCGTCGGTGTCGTGCAAACCCTGGCCAAGGACAGCGAAAACATCAACGCGATTCTGACGGCCATTCGCGGGATCGCCGAACAGACCAACCTCCTCGCTCTGAACGCGGCCATCGAAGCGGCTCGGGCTGGCGAACAAGGCCGCGGATTTGCGGTGGTGGCTGACGAAGTGCGCAATCTGGCACAGAAGACCCAGCAGGCCACCGAAGAAATCCAGAGCATGATCCAGCAGCTGCAGACCGGCACGCGGCAGGTGGTCAAGGTCATGGAAGACAGCCAGACCAAGACCGACGAGAGCGTAGGGCACGCGGCCGAGGCTGCGCAGGCACTGGAAAGCATTACCAAGGCCGTGTCGGTGATCAACGACATGAACACCCAGATCGCCAGTGCTGCTGAAGAACAAAGCGCAGTGGCTGACGACATCAACCGCAACGTGATCAATATTGGGCAAGTGGCCAACGAGGTGGCGGGCGGCGCGGATGAATCGAGCCAGGCCAGCGCCGAACTGACCAAGCTCGCGGAGCAACAGCGTCGGTTGATCAATCAGTTCAGGGTTTGATGAGAGTGGAGAGTTAACGCGCTTCACACCCTTTAGCAGTGCAGCCTGCCGGCGATGGCGCTTTCAAGACCGCTGCCGCCGGCCAGCCGGACTGCTACCGACCGCCGCGACAAACTTTGATCACAACGGCGTAAGGCATTCCGGCGCATTGAGCTTCGGATCGTTCACCAGATTGGCCAACGGGCGCTCGCGCAACTGCATCTGTGGCGCGGCAAGCAGCGATTGCAGGGTTACCAGAGAACTTGGGGGATCGAGCCAGGCGGCCTGGCCCTCTGCATCAAGGATCAACGGCCTGCGTTGACTCATTGCTGACTGTGTCACCACCGCCACGCTCAAGTAAACGTGCTCCTGCACCGGATACGCCTCCCAGATCGCCGCGAAATACAGTGCCGAGCCCTCACCCGGCGTCAGCCAGAACGGTCGTTTGCGCACCGTACCGCGCCACTCGTAGAAACCGTTGGCAGGCAGCAGGCAGCGTCGCTCGCGAAACGCCTGACGAAACATCGGTTGTTCTGCCACGGTTTCAGCTCGCGCATGAGCCGGGGTACGGGACATGTCGGTCAGCCACGGCGGGGTCAGCCCCCAACGCGCTCGCGCCACCTCCCTGCCGCCCGCCTCGCTTTGGCCAGCGCGCACCATGAGCACTGAGTCGGCCGGGGAAATGTTCCATTGCGCCTGCTGGTCTGCCGGGAATCCGGGCAAGGCCGCGAAAGCGGGCGTCCAACGAAACAGCGCATAACGTCCACACATGGGCTTGGGGCAACTCTTCTGAAAAGCGAATGAAGCGGCGCAGTACCGGATTCAGCACAACAACACGTCGGGATAGCTGTCAGGTTCTTCGCCCGACAACGGAAAGGCGCCATTGTACTCAGTGATCAACTGCCGCGCCCGCTCAGCCTGATCGTCTTCCACCGCCAGCCCCAGCAAGCCGAAAACCGGCAGCTCGCCGATCCCGCCCAGCAGATGGCGACCGGTGATGTGCGACTCGATGCCTTCGCTGGCTAGCATCGACTGTAATAACTCACCTTCCATCATGTTTTCCGGCTCATAGATTTTGCGCATTCATTCGTTCTCGGCCCGGACTTCCAGATCCCATTGCTCACCATCGGTTTCGAGATGAAATTCGATGGGACGACAGCACACATGGCAATCTTCGATGAAATTGTTATCGCCTTCCGACAGATCGAGGACCGTTTCCCCCGGTTCGCCGCAATAAGGACACTCGTAAGGCGCTGCAGGTTGTATTTCGTGCATCACAGTCTCCGAGAGCAGTTTTGCGTATAATCGCCGACTTGTTTGCGGGCCGAGCTTTATTTCTCAGCATCCGGGTGTGATTCCGGACTTGGCCTACCTTTACCCTAGCCGTTTCCAACAAGAGAGCATGATGGGCGAATTCGATGCCATCCGACCGTACGACGACACCGAAGTAAAAGCCGTACTCAACCGGCTGCTGGGTGACAAGGCGTTCCTCGCGATCCTCACGCATTTCCGTTTTCCACGTCTGGCCGGATCCCTGGGCTGGATTCTGCAGCCTGCCATCGCACGCAAGCTGCGCCGTCAGTTCGCCGGCATCGACACCGTGGCCGCCTTGCAAGACAAGGTCGAGCATTACGTCGATCACACAATCGAACGTGCCACCGATGGTGTGACCTACACCGGCGTCGAGCAGTTCAAGTCCGGCGTGGCGTACTTGTTTCTGGCCAATCACCGTGACATCGTGATGGACCCGGCCTTCGTCAACTACGCGGTCTATCACGCCGGCCTGCCGACGCCGCGAATCGCCATCGGCGACAATTTGCTGCAGAAGCCTTTCGTCAGCGACCTGATGCGCCTGAACAAGAGCTTCATCGTGCACCGCTCCATCGCTGGCCGCCGGGAAAAGATGGCGGCTTATCAGTTGCTGTCGGCCTACATCAATCATTCGATCCGCAACGACTGCCAGTCGATCTGGATCGCCCAGGCCGAAGGCCGTGCCAAAGACGGCGACGATCGCACCGAATCGGCGATCCTCAAAATGTTCCACATGAGCCGCAAGGACGAGCCATTCGGCGAGGTCATTCAGTCGCTGAACCTGACCCCGGTGTCGATCAGCTACGAATACGACCCGTGCGATCACGCCAAGGCTCGCGAGCTGTATATCCGCGCCACCACTGGCAGCTACACCAAGGCGGCGGGCGAGGACGACGTGAGCATCGCGCTGGGGATTACCGGCTACAAAGGCCGCGTGCACGTCAACTTCGCGCCGCCGATCAGCGAACTGTTCGAAGACACCAAGCAATTGGCGATCGAGATGGACAGGCAGATCCTCGGCGGCTATCGCCTGTTCCCGGTGCATTACCTGGCTTACGCGCAATGGGCCGATGCCGACTCGAGCCTGAATGTACCGAGCGCCGCCGACGTCTTCCCGGCTGACGAACTGGAACGTGCGCAAGAAGAATGGCAGCGTCGCCTCGATGGCTGCCCTGAGGAACATCGTCCTTATCTGGTGCTGCAATACGCGACGCCGGTGCGCAATCAGTACCGGGTGAAGGCGGGGTTGCCGCTCTAAGGCTGAATCTGGACCCGGTGCAAGCGCGATTGCACCGGGAGCAGCACGGCTTGCCGGCGGTGGCGTCTTCCTGATCGCTGCCGCCGGCAAGCCGGACTGCCGCATCGATTGCCTCGGCACGCATTGGCAGTCAGAGCTTGGTACTCACCCATGACAACAGCAACGCAAACCCCAGGCATCCCGCGCCGATTCGGTAACTCAGACGAATAAGACGCAGCGTCGGCACGTCCATCAAGTGCATCGGCTCGTCGAAGGGTGCCTGTTCGGTCAGGTTGTGCAGGTGCGTGGTTTCGCGTTGCTCGCGACTGCGCGTGGTGTGCAGCAGCCACACGCCGGGGCCTGCAGCCAGCAGCGCAAACAGATTGAGGATCATCCCGGGGGATTGCTGAAGAAGGGACATGGGGCCTCGATGGCGCCAGATGAGGGGCGCCGCAGGTTCGATTGGATCTGACGATAAAGGTACTGCGTGTCACCTTAACGTCACCTGAACCGGTCACTGTGAAGCCCCTCGAACGCACCCGTCTGACCGGAGCCCCCTATGCTGCATGCCCACAATCAAGACCGCCTCTACCTCATCGCCCCGAGCGACGAGCAACAAGCGTTGATCGATGGCTTGGCCTTTAATGTTCAAGATCGCCACTGGCTGGTCTACTGCGCACTGGGTGGCCATCAGCATCACGATTTGCCAGAGATAGATATGGAGACGGGTTACAGCTTTCTTGATTTCTATCAGGCAGCCTGATCAGACGCCGAATCTTGTACCAGCACGGCTTGCCGGCAGTCGGAATTTCCGAGACCCACCGCCAGCAAGCCGGACGGCTACAGACCGCCCAACGCAACCGCTCAACAAAAAAAGCCCCCGGCTTCTCACGAAACCGGGGGCTTTTGTCGTACAGCCGAGCGGGTTACTGACCCAGAACGCGGCCGATGGTCTGATCCTGGAACAGACGGGTCAACGCATCGCTGAGCACGTCGCTGACCAGCTTGGTGTTGGTCTCTTCGTTCGGCGCCATGCCGAAACGCTGATCCAGGGAAGCGGCGTAACGACCGCTGTAGCTGCGACCGTTGTTCTGCACATCGGCGCGGAAGGTCGAGCTGATACTGGCTTCAGTCACGTACAGGCCTTCTTTCGGCGACTGGTACTTGAGGTCAGCCAAAGTAACCGTCAGCTGTGGGCCGTTGCCGCCCTGAACCGGGGTGAAGCCCAGGAGACGTACCGCCGCCTCGGCCTGAGCCTGCAGTTGAGGCACCAGTTGCTGGCCATTGACGGTGATCGAACTGGTTTCCGGATAGAGACCGCCGCGCGTCCCGAGGGTCTGAGTTTGACGACCATCGACGACACGAACCACGACCTGCTGGCCGTGCCCGACAGCCGCCAGCTGGCTGTTCAACTTGGGTTGCGGGTTAAGTGATTGCGGGCTGTGGGCACACCCCACCAGCGTCAGACTGCCTACCGCAAGCAAACCGAACAAAACACGACGCAACATGCTCATTTCTCCATGGGCCAAGGCACAAATTGTGCCGCAGTATAACGACCTCGCGCGGCCGCTCACTAGCGTAAAGATACGACTAAGCGCCATCGCCTGCGGTTCCCCTGCACGGTCCCCGCCCGTGACCGTAAAAAGTCCCCCCACGACACCATTACGCAACGCCAGCGTCACAGGGATGTCATCGCCACCCGACATACTTTTCACACCTACCCAGCTACTCCCCCAAACAAGGAGTCATGCCATGGATTTTCTCTGGTCTCTGTTCTCGCCTAAACGTCGTCATCGCCACTTCGCTCGCCTGGACCAGCAGGGTATCTGCCTGTGCTTCAAACACTGTGCCGTGCCGCCTGAAGGTACAGGCTGGGTGGAAATCTGCGAGCCGAAACTGTGTTGGCTCCGTCAGCCGTTGCCTGCCAGTGCCCGCGTCAGCCCTCGCCTGCGTGCGATTACCGCCCGACAATTGCTCAGCTTCTGACCGAACGGCGAATAAAAGTCATTTTTTCTGGATCAATTCTCCGCGTTTCATCGCTATAATCTCCCCCCGATTATAAGGACGTCTCCTGATCGGGCCTCGCAGCATCGTTGATACCCTGTATCAACTCCTCCGTATCGCCCACAGAGAGCCTTCCACACAGACATGTGCAGCCCGGTGTGACCGCTGTGCAGGCGCGAAAACGTCGATTCGCTCGAACCTTTTGCACCCGCCACTGCCCACATTGTGTTTGAACCTGATCTGCCAGAGCTGCCATCGCGCAGCCCTTTTTGAGGTTCGCGTCTCCAAAAGAGCGTGAAAAAAACGGGTTTTCACAACTTCACAAGAGTGTGGCGAGCAAATGAATAGTTACGCGTTTGTAAATGCACCATTAGCGTCTGACCCAGCCCCCTTGCACAGGACCGATCGCAGCGCAGTCTCCACAACAGGAGCCTGAAGCCTGTCCACTACGGATTTGGTTGCATTACCGGACGTCTTGACGATAGTCGAATGGCTGTTCGGGCCGAAAAATGCGTTCATGCTGGCTACAAAAGCATCAACCAGGCCCTCTCAGTAGCGTCCGCTGAAGATGCAAAAAATTGCGAAGAATCGGCCATGACATTCCCGGCCAGATGACCTGAGGCACTGCGCGAAATCCGCGCCGCCCGCATCTGGCAACTGACCACGGGGACCATGCCGTCAATTTGGTGCTGCAGATTTTGGAGACGCGTTAATGGCGCATAACGAAGCAGTCGATGTAGTACTCGTCGGGGCCGGCATCATGAGTGCCACCCTCGCGGTACTGCTCAAGGAACTCGACCCGAGCCTCAAGGTTGAAGTCGTCGAGCTGATGGATTCCGGTGCCGCCGAGAGTTCCAACCCCTGGAACAACGCCGGTACCGGCCACGCAGGCCTGTGCGAGCTGAACTACACGCCGCAGGCGGCGGACGGTTCCATCGACATCAAGAAAGCGATTCATATCAACACTCAGTTCGAAGTCTCGAAGCAGTTCTGGGCCTATCTGGCTCGTACTGGCACCTTCGGTTCTTCGCGCTCGTTCATCACACCGGTTCCGCACCTGAGCTTCGTGCAGGGCGAAAAAGGCATGGATTTCCTGAAAAAACGCTACGAGGCGCTGCACAAGCACCATGCGTTCTCTTCGATGGAATACACCGAAGACAAGGCCAAACTGGCTGAGTGGATGCCGCTGATGATGCCGGGGCGCCCGGCCGACGAGCCCATCGCTGCGACGCGCGTCATGCACGGCACCGACGTCAACTTCGGCAACCTGACCAATCAGTTGCTCAAGCACTTGGCCAGCGCACCCGATGCGCAGGTCAAGTATTGCAAGCGCGTCACTGGCCTGACCCGCAAGGGCGCTGGCTGGAGCGTGACCATCAAGGACGTCAACAGCGGCGGCACCCGTGAAATCGACGCCAAATTCGTATTCCTCGGCGCTGGCGGCGCGGCATTGCCGCTGTTGCAGATGTCGGGCATCGAAGAAGGCAAGGGTTTCGGCGGCTTCCCGGTCAGCGGCCAGTGGCTGCGTTGCGACAACCCTGAAGTGGTCAAGCACCACCAGGCCAAGGTGTACAGCCAGGCCGCAGTGGGTTCGCCACCCATGTCGGTCCCGCACCTGGACACTCGCGTCGTCGACGGCAAGACTTCCCTGCTGTTCGGCCCATACGCCGGCTTCACCACCAAGTTCCTCAAACATGGCTCGCTGATGGACCTGCCGCTGTCGATCCGCGCTGCCAACATCGCTCCGATGCTGGCCGTTGCGCGCGACAACATGGACCTGACCAAATACTTGATCAGCGAAGTGCGGCAGTCGATGGAACAGCGCCTGGATGCTCTGCGTCGCTTCTATCCACAAGCCAAAGCCGAAGACTGGCGCCTGGAAGTGGCCGGTCAGCGCGTGCAGATCATCAAGAAAGATCCGAAGAAAGGCGGCGTTCTGCAATTTGGTACCGAACTGGTCTCGGCCAAGGACGGTTCCCTTGCGGCGTTGCTGGGCGCCTCGCCAGGCGCGTCGGTCACCGTTTCGATCATGCTCGACCTGATCGAACGCTGCTTCCCTGAGAAAGCCCGTACCGAATGGGCCGCCAAGCTCAATGAGATCTTCCCTGCTCGTGAAAAAGCCCTGGAAACCGACGCGCAGCTGTATCAGCGTGTCAGCGCCCAGAGCGACGCGAGCCTGGACCTGGTCCCAAGCAGCCAGGCGGCAAGCTTCGCCTGATTCAGAGCTTGCTCTGGATCGGTGAGATTACTGAAAGCCCCGCCCACGCAGCGGGGTTTTCAGTTTTATTTCAGTGCCATCAGCTGACTGTGCAGTTTCCCTGCATTCAGCCACGGGCCTTTTCGATCAGCTCGATGTAGTCCTGCGCGTTCCGCTGATCCTTGATCAGTGCAACGAAATCATTGCCGTGCTCGTCCTTGCCATCCAGGTCGTAGCCCGCTTCCTTGAAGAACCCCAAAAAGCGCTCGAAGTCGTCGATACGCAGACCGCGATAGGCCTTGATCAGCTTGTGCAGCGACGGCGAAGTGGCGTCTACCGGTTCGAAATCCAGGAACAGTTTGATCTGGGCGTCGCCGATTTCATCGCCAATCACCTGCTTCTTATCTTTACGCATTGCTGACTCCAACTGACTTGCGGGACATTTCACGGGCGGGCAGTTTACCCCTCGCCCGGCCATAGGCTCAACGCGCGCGTACGCTGCCGGTGTGCACATCGGCCCAAACGTGACCGTTGGCGTAGCTCAGGAACTGGCAATAGACTTTTTCGTTGCGCAGCAGATCGACCAGCACTCGGTATTGGGTGGCTGGGTAAAACAGGGTCAGGATTCGGGTCGACTCGTCGTAGGCGGGTTTCTTCAGGCTTTTGCTCTCGCCATCGAAATGGATCAGCACCTCGGAAATCGTCGCCCCCTTGTTCATGGGCTTGCCTTTCAGGCGCAGGGTCAACGGCGAGGTAACCGGAATAGGTTGCTGATTGGACTGGCGCTGGCTGCCGACCACCACCGAATATTCGGTGATCTGCAGCAATTGCTGCTGCTCGGGTTCACCTTCGCGCACAGACAGTTCGTCTGGCGGCAGGTATTGGGCGTGCATGGGTTCGGCGAGTGCGGGGAGTGGCAGGGTCAACAGCAACATCAACGCTGCTTTACTACGAAACGATAACGTCATGTGTGCCTCCCGGAAAAAGTGGGGAGCACTCTAGCATGGGCGAAACCGTGTTAACGCATCACCTGTAGCAGCACGGCTTGCCGGCGGTAGGGTTTGTGAAACCGCCACCACCGGCAAGCCGTGCTGGTACAGGGTTTGTTTCATTCATTCCGATACAGCAGGCGTTACATGCCCTTCACGGCGAAGATGCCGGCCGCATTACGCCAGTAACCTTTGTAATCCATGCCGTAACCGAAGATGTAACGGTCGATGCACGGCAGGCCAACGAAATCGGCTTTCAGGTCGGGACGAGCCTTGCGGTCGTGATCCTTGTCGATCAATACGGCCGTGTGCACGGCGCTGGCACCGGCGTGTTTGCAGAAGTCGATGATCGCGCCCAGGGTGTGACCTTCGTCGAGAATGTCGTCGATGATCAGCACGTCGCGGTCGATGAACGAAACTTCAGGCTTGGCCTTCCAGAACAGCTCGCCGCCGCTGGTTTCGTTGCGATAACGAGTGGCGTGCAGGTAGGACGCTTCCAGAGGGAAGTTCAGATGCGTCAGCAGCTTGCCCGCGAAAATCAGACCGCCGTTCATCACGCAGAAAACCACCGGGTTACGGTCGGCCAGCACGCTGTTGATCTGCTCGCCAACGCGGGCGATGGACGCCTCGACTTCGTCTTTGGTGTAAAGGCAGTCGGCCTCGCGCATGACTTGACGGATGTGCTCGAGATCAGCGGACATGGCGCTCTCCAGGGGGGCTGTGTAAGGAAAAGCGGGCAAAGGTACGCATCCGTCTTCGTCAGAGCAAGTGTTTCTGGACTAACGTTGCACTGGCGTCCCATTAATGTAAGAAACACGATCCTAACCGGTAAGACAAGTTACAGCTGAATAGATTAATCTAAGCCGTTTTTTTTGCCCGCCCGCTGGAGCCGTCCCCTTATGCCCATTCGTGAGATCCGCCATCCGCTGATCCGTCACAAACTCGGTCTCATGCGCCGAGCCGATATCAGCACCAAGAACTTTCGTGAACTGGCTCAAGAAGTCGGTGCGCTGCTGACCTACGAAGCGACCAAGGACCTGCCACTGGAAACCTATGACATTCAGGGTTGGGCCGGGACCGTTCAGGTCGAGAAGATTGCAGGCAAGAAGATTACCGTGGTCCCGATCCTGCGCGCCGGCATTGGCATGCTCGAAGGCGTGCTCAGCCTGATTCCGGGCGCCAAGGTGAGTGCCGTGGGTGTTGCACGCAACGAAGAAACCCTGGAAGCGCACACCTATCTGGAAAAGCTTGCGCCTGAGATCGACCAGCGCCTGGCGTTGATCATCGACCCGATGCTGGCCACGGGCGGCTCGATGGTCGCCACCATCGATCTGCTGAAAAAAGCCGGCTGCCGCGATATCCGCGCCATGGTCCTGGTGGCCGCGCCGGAAGGCATCGCCATCGTCGAGAAAGCGCATCCGGACGTGAACATCTACACCGCGTCCATCGATCAGCGCCTGAACGAACATGGCTACATCATTCCGGGCCTGGGCGATGCCGGTGACAAGATTTTCGGCACCAAACAAAAGGACGCCTGATGAAGCCGGATGAGTTCAACGATCCGCTGTGGCGCACCGTGCTGTCGGGCGCTCAGATGCTGTTCGTGGCATTTGGCGCCCTGGTGCTGATGCCGCTGATTACCGGCCTCGACCCCAACGTCGCGCTGTTTACGGCGGGCTTGGGCACCTTGTGCTTCCAAGTGGTGACAGGCCGTCAGGTGCCGGTTTTCCTGGCATCCAGTTTTGCATTCATCACCCCGATCATTCTCGCCAAAGGCCAGTTCGGCCTGGCCGCGACGATGGGCGGCGTGATGGCGGCGGGCTTCGTCTACACCTTCCTCGGTCTGGCTGTGAAGATCAAAGGCACGGGGTTCATCGATCGCCTGCTGCCGCCAGTTGTCATTGGTCCGGTGATCATTTCGATTGGTCTGGCGATGGCACCCATTGCCGCCAACATGGCCATGGGCCGTACCGGCGATGGCGCCGCCGAGCTAATTCCGTACCACACGGCAATCATCATCTCGATGGCTGCACTGCTGACCACACTGATCGTGGCTGTGTTCGGTAAGGGCATCTTCCGCCTGGTGCCGATCATCTCCGGTGTACTGGTGGGTTTTGCGCTCTCGTTCTATTTCGGGGTGGTGGACGTTGCCAAGATCGCTGCGGCACCCTGGCTGGATATTCCGCACTTCACCGCGCCTGAGTTCAACTGGCAGGCGATCCTGTTCATTGTGCCCGTCGCCCTGGCACCCGCCATCGAGCATATCGGTGGCGTGATCGCGGTGGGCAGCGTGACCGGCCGTGACTACTTGAAGAAGCCAGGCCTGCATCGCACTCTGCTCGGCGATGGCATCGCAACCACTGTGGCTGGCGCCTTCGGTGGCCCGCCCAACACTACCTACGCGGAAGTGACGGGTGCGGTGATGCTGACCAAGAACTACAACCCGAAAATCATGACCTGGGCCGCGATTTTTGCGATCACTCTGGCGTTCATCGGCAAGTTCGGCGCACTGTTGCAGAGTATTCCCGTACCGGTGATGGGCGGGATTCTGTGCCTGCTGTTTGGCTCTATTGCCGCGGTGGGGATGAATACGCTGATTCGCCACAAGGTCGATCTGGCTGAAGCGCGCAATCTGGTGATTGTTTCAGTAACCCTGGTGTTCGGCATTGGCGGGGTGTTGATCGGTACGGGTAATGGCCCGGACGATTTCGGCATGAAGGGCATCGCGCTGTGTGCCGTGACTGCGATTCTGCTGAACCTGATTCTGCCGGGTAATGACGCGTGGAAGAACAAGCATCTGGATGATCAGTTGCCTTAGTTGCAACAGCGCTTTGTAGGAGCGCGCTTGCCCGCGACAGCGTCGGCACCCGACTTCAACGGTGCCTGACACAACGCCATAGCGGGCAAGCGCACACCTGCAGGTGCCTGGAGCCTAGACGACCATCCCTGGCGCCCGCTCACACAAAACATTCAACGCCTTCGCCCAGTTCGGATCGTCATTGAGACAAGGAATCAGCACAAGCTCCTCCCCGCCCGCCTCCTTGAACTGCTCCGCCCCACGATCGCCAATCTCTTCCAGCGTCTCGATGCAGTCGGCCACGAACGCCGGGCACATCACCAGCAACTTCTTCACGCCCTGCCCTGCCAACTCTGCCAGATGCGCCTCGGTGTACGGCTCGATCCATTTGTTACGCCCCAGCCGCGACTGGAACGACACCGACCACTTGCCATCGGGAATCCCCATACGCTTGGCAAATTCTGCGGATGATCGCATGCATTGCGCGCGATAGCAGACGGCGAGGACTTCCGGCGAGGCTTCTGCACAGCAAGCGCCGTCCTTGAAGCAATGACTTCCGGTCGGATCAAGTTTGGTGATGTGCCGTTCGGGCAGCCCGTGAAAACTCAGCAGCAGATGGTCATGATCCTGAATAAGATGCGGCCTGACGCTTTCCACCAAGGCGTCCAGATATTCCGGCTGATTGAAGAACGGCGGCAGTAGCGCCAGTTCGAATTTCAAATGCTTGTCACGAATGACACGTTTCGCTTCTTCGATGACCGTAGTCACCGTGCTGTCGGCGAACTGTGGATAAAGAGGGGCCAGCGTGACTTGCTTGATGCCTTGGGCCGATAGGCGCGTGAGCACTGTTTCAATCGACGGCTCGCCGTAACGCATTGCCAGTTCCACCGGGCCCTGCGTCCACTCATGGGTCATGGCCTGTTGCAGGCGTTTGCTCAACACCACCAGCGGCGAACCCTCATCCCACCAGATAGAAGCGTAAGCATGGGCCGATTGCTCGGGCCGCTTGATCAGGATCAGCGACACCAACAGCCGACGGATCGGCCATGGCAGATCGATCACGTAAGGGTCCATCAAGAACTGATTGAGGTAGCGGCGAACGTCCGCAACTTCGGTGGAGGCTGGCGAACCCAGGTTAACCAGCAGCAACGCGTGATCGGTCATGCAACACCTTGATGTCAGTGGCGGCCCAAAAGATTTTCCAGGGCCGCGTGCAGATCGGTGAATCGGAAAGTGAAACCGGCAGCCTGCAGTCGGTTCGGGCGAGCGCGCTGGCCGCCCAGCAGCAATATCGACAACTCGCCCAGCAGCAGCCGTAAAGCGACAGCGGGCATCGGCATGAATGCCGGGCGATGCAGGAGCGCGGCCAGGGTTTTGGCGAAATCGCGGTTACGAACCGGTGATGGCGCGCAGGCATTATAAGGACCTTGGGCGTCTTCCCGGTTCAACAGAAAATCAATCGCGGCGATTTGGTCCTCTATATGGACCCACGGCATCCACTGGCGCCCATTGCTGATCGGCCCGCCCATGCCCAGTTTGAACGGCGGCAACAGCCGCTGCATCATGCCGTCTTCGTTTGCCAGGACCAAACCTGTGCGCAGCAACACCACGCGAATCCCGAACGCCTCTGCTCTCTGCGCAGTCTCTTCCCAGGCGATGCATAACTGACTGGCGAAATCTTCACTCACCGGCGCCGACTCCTCGTCGAGTTCCCGTTCGCCGCCGTCGCCATACCACCCAACAGCGGAGCCGGATATCAGCACGTCGGGTTTCTGCTCTCGGCGTTCGAGCCAGGTGATGAGTTGTTCGGTCAGGGTGATGCGGCTGTCCCACAACAACATCTTGCGTTTGCGGGTCCAGGGGCGATCGGCGATGGGAGCACCCGCCAGGTTGATCACGGCATCGACATACTGGCTGCCGATGTCGTCGGGATGGGCGATGCCGCGAACCCCGGCGCCGCACAGACGCGTCACCTGGTCGGGCTTACGACTCCATACCGACAGTTGATGGCCTTGATCGAGCCAGTGTCGACACAGGCGGCGACCTATCAAACCTGTACCGCCGGTCAGCAATATGTGCATGACTGAGTTCCTCGCGTGGCGTTCATAGCAAATCGGTAGTCTATTTCTTCACAAACAATGTGCTTGTGAACGAAGCGAATAGTTGAACCATAGGCCACGCTATAGAGAACGGTTCTTCACCCGTCCGTTCGATTGATCCGTTCGAACAGTTGAACGATTTCAGTGAAGCGTCAGACTCAAGAATGAGCCTTGGGAAAGGTCAGCGTCCTACGCGTCGAGGGACGATAAGTTATACCGAAAAACAGCATTGTACAGGTTTTAACTACGGCGTAGTCTGTGCAGACAAGGTAACGAGGCCCCTATGACTGTACCTATCGCAATCATCGGTACCGGTATCGCCGGACTCTCTGCTGCCCGCGCATTACAAGCCGCTGGGCATGGCATTCACCTTTTCGACAAGAGCCGAGGAAGTGGCGGACGCATGTCCAGCAAGCGCAGCGATGCGGGTGCACTGGACATGGGCGCGCAGTATTTCACTGCCCGCGACCGTCGTTTCGCTACGGCCGTTCAGCAATGGCAGGCCGAAGGCCACGTCGCCGAATGGACGCCCCTGCTCTACAACTTCCACGGCGGCCAACTGAGCCTGTCACCCGACGAGCAGGTTCGCTGGGTCGGCAAGCCGCGCATGAGCGCGATCACCCGCGCGATGCTCGGCGACATGCCGGTCACTTTCTCTTGCCGTATCACCGAAGTCTTTCATGGCGAGGAACACTGGAATCTGCTGGACGCCGACGGCCGCAGTCATGGCCCGTTCAGTCAGGTGGTGATAGCCATTCCCGCCCCTCAGGCAACCACCCTGTTGGCTGCTGCACCCAAGCTGGCGAGCGTTGTGGCAGGCGTGAAGATGGAGCCGACCTGGGCCGTCGCACTGGCCTTTGAGACACCGCTGGACACGCCGCTGGAAGGCTGTTTCGTGCAGGACAGTCCTATTGACTGGCTGGCGCGCAACCGCAGCAAGCCCGGGCGCGACGACAAGATGGACACCTGGATTCTGCACGCCACCAGCGCCTGGAGCCGTCAGCATCTGGACATGCCCAAAGAACAGGTCATCGATCATCTGCACGGCGCTTTTGCCGAACTGATCAACTGCGCGATGCCAGCGCCAGCCTTCACTCTCGCCCACCGCTGGCTTTACGCTCGACCGGCCGGAGGACGTGAAGTCGGGGCGTTGTCGGATCCGGACCTGGGCTTGTACGTCTGTGGCGACTGGTGCCTGTCGGGCCGTGTCGAGGGCGCATGGCTCAGCGGCCAGGAGGCAGCACGCCGCTTGCTTGAACACCTGAAATGAATCGTCTCAATCCGCGCAAATTGCTGCTGTCAAAATGGACAGCAGCCCATCCCCTGAATCGCGAAAAACACTTTCTTGTCACCGAGCTGTTCTGCGACGAAGAAGGCACCGTGCTGGAAATCGAATTGCAGGCGATCCTTACCAAGCGCAGCGAACGTATGGCCTGGCACACGCTGCAGGATGAGCAGACTTGGCGGATGGGCTGGAAATAGTTCGTCTGCCCTTCCGCTGATCCCCAGTAGCAGTCCGGCTTGCCGGCGGTAGCGATCTCACTGCCGCCACCACCGACAATCCGGACTACTACAGACACTCAGGAACCCAGCTCCCGCCTCAAACCTTGTACAAACAATTTGACTTGTACAACTTCAAACCTATGATGAACAAATGTTGTACAGATATTCGAGTCTGTACAAGTTGTTGATCGAGGTTTGCCATGCCCATGCCACCGGAGCAGTCGCCGGAACACACACCAAAACCCAAGCTGGGCGTCAGCGCCTGCCTGATGGGGGTTGAGGTTCGCTACAACGGCGGGCACAAGGAATCGCATCTGCTGACGCGTGCGCTCAACGAGCATTTCGACTTCGTGCCTGCCTGCCCTGAAGTCGCCATCGGAATGGGCATTCCACGTGAGGCCATTCGTCTGGTGGGCGATCCGGCGCATCCTCAGGCCGTGGGCACGGTCCATGGCGACATGAACGTCACCCAGCCACTGGCCGAATACGGCGAGCACATGGCCCGGGAAATGGATGACATCTGTGGCTACATCTTCATGCAGAAATCGCCATCCTGCGGCCTGGAGCGGGTAAAGGTCTATCGCGATAACGGCGCCCCGTTCGACGAGGGCGGTCGTGGCATCTATGCCCAGGCGTTTTGTGCAAAGCACCCCGACCTGCCCGTGGAAGAAGACGGCCGATTGAACGATCCGGTGTTGCGGGAAAACTTCATTACTCGCGTATTTGCCTACGCCGCCTGGCAGGAACTGCTCAAGGGCGGCATCACTCGTCGTGCGCTCACCGAGTTTCACTCGCGCTACAAATATCAGCTGATGGCCAATGACCCGATCCAGTACAAGGCGTTGGGCAACCTGCTGGGCAACATGGGCCGCAGCGACCCGGCAGAGATCGCGCCGAGCTACTTCAGCGAGCTGATGAGCGCCCTGAAAAAGCCGGCCACCCGCCGCACTCACACCAACGTTCTGCAGCATCTGTGCGGCTATTTGCGCGAGACCATCAGCGCCTCCGACAAACAGGAAATCCAGACCGTCATCAGCCAGTACCACCAGGGCATCGTGCCGCTGGTGGTGCCGCTGACCCTGCTCAAGCATCACTTTCGCCAACACCCAGATCCCTACATCGCGCTACAGGTTTACCTGCAACCGCATCCGGAAAACCTCAGTCTGCGCAACGCGATCTAAACCATGAAAAAAACCACGATTTCCGATGCCCTCGACGACGATCCCCAAGCCTACGCCGAAGCGCTTGAAGAAGGCTGGCTGCCGATTCGCGAAATTGCCCGCCTGACCGGCGTCAACGCCGTGACTCTGCGTGCCTGGGAGCGCCGTTACGGCCTGATCGTGCCCCATCGCACACCCAAGGGGCATCGCTTGTACAGCACCGCCCATGTGGATCGCGTGCTGACGATCCTCACCTGGCTCAATCGCGGGGTATCGGTAAGCCAGGTCAAACAACTGATCGACAATCAGCAAACACCGCCGCCCAGCGTGGAAAACGACTGGGACCGCCTGCGAAAGAATCTGCTGGAGGCCATCACTAACTTGGCCGAGCGGCGACTGGACGACACGCTCAATCAGGCAATGTCGCTGTATCCACCGCGTACCTTGTGCGAGCAGTTGTTGATGCCGTTGCTTGCCACCCTCGAACAGCGCTGGCAGGGCCAGTTCGGCGCGCAGCTGGAACGGGTTTTCTTCTATTCCTGGCTGCGCAGCAAGTTCGGCGCCCGGCTTTACCACAACAACCGTCAGGTCAGTGGCGCCCCATTGCTGCTGATCAACCAGTCCGACGTGCCGCTCGAACCCCATCTATGGCTGACCGCCTGGCTGGTGAGCAGCGCCGACTGTCCGGTGGAGGTCTTCGACTGGCCGCTGCCGATCGGCGAATTGTCGCTGGCCTGCGAGTACCTCAAGCCCCGCGCGGTGCTGTTGTACTCCAGCAAATCGCTGAATCTGAGCCAGTTACCGCGCCTGCTGAACAACATCGACTGCCCGAAGCTGATTATTGGTCCGACCGTGCGCATCCATTCGGCCGAGTTATCCGTATCTGTCAGTGAGGTCGCCGAACTCACCCTCGCCGAAGACCCTTTGACTGCCCACGCCGAGCTGCAACGCCTGGGTCTCATCTAAGGAATGAACATGCAACTGATTTGGCTGCGCAGCGATCTGCGCGTACACGACAACACCGCGTTGAGCGCTGCCATGGAGCAGGGCCCGACGCTGGCGGTGTACATGATCAGCCCTGCGCAGTGGCAGAGCCATGACGATGCGCCGTGCAAGGTCGACTTCTGGCTGCGCAACCTGTCGGCGCTGAAAACCGGGTTGAGCGCCCTGAACGTGCCGCTGTTGATCGTCCACGCCAGCACTTGGGACAAAGCGCCCAAGGCGTTGCTCGACCTGTGCAAGGAACACGGTATCGAGCAGGTTCACGTCAACGAGGAGTACGGCGTCAACGAGACGCGCCGCGACCGTGATGTGCAGTCAGCACTGGAAAAACAGGGCATCGCGTTTCACAGCCACGTCGATCAGCTGTTTTTCAAGCCGGGCAGCGTGCTGACCAAGAGCGGCAGTTATTTCAAGGTGTTCACGCAGTTCCGCAAGGTCTGTTACGGCCGCCTGCATTACTCGGTTCCGGCATTGGTTCGCCTGCCAAAGAAGCAATCGGCGTTGCACATCAAGAGCGACGATGTGCCTGAGCAGGTCAGGGGATTCGCCACCCCGCCCGATGCGCTGCGCAAACTCTGGCCGGCCGGTGAAGACGAGGCGCGTCGTCGCCTGGAAGCCTTCACCGACGAGCAAGTGCATTACTACCTGGACGAACGGGACTTCCCGGCCAAACCCGGCACCAGCCAGCTTTCGGCCTACCTCGCCGCCGGGGTGATTTCCCCGCGCCAGTGCCTGCACGCCGCGCTGCGCAGCAATAACGGCGAGTTCGAAACCGGAAACGCGGGCTCAGTCACCTGGATCAACGAATTGTTGTGGCGCGAGTTCTACAAGCATGTGCTGGTGGGCTTCCCACGGGTTTCTCGTCATCGCGCGTTCCGCCCGGAAACCGAAGCGCTGAAATGGCGGCACGCACCCAAGGAGCTGGAGGCCTGGCAACAAGGCCGCACAGGTCTGCCGATTGTCGACGCCGCCATGCGCCAGCTGCTGGAAACCGGCTGGATGCACAATCGCCTGCGCATGGTCGTGGCGATGTTTCTGACCAAGAATCTGCTGCTCGACTGGCGTGAAGGCGAACGCTTTTTCATGCAGCATCTGATCGACGGCGATCTGGCCGCGAACAACGGCGGCTGGCAGTGGAGTTCCTCTACCGGAACCGACTCGTCGCCCTACTTCCGGATCTTCAATCCGTTGAGCCAGTCCGAACGTTTCGACCCTGAAGGACGCTTCATCAAGGCCTGGATTCCGGAACTCGCCGACTTGAACAAGCGCGATATCCACAACCCCTCAGCCCTTGGCGGCCTGTTTGGTGTCCAGGGTTACCCGGCGCCCATCGTCGATCTGAAATCCAGCCGCGAACGTGCGCTGACCGCCTTCAAATCCCTGCCACATCGACAAGCAGAGACTCAAGACTATGAGTGAATTCCTGCGCGACTATGCCCGGCGTTTCGCCGAACTCGACAAAGACAACCTGCATCTGCTGGGTGAGCTGTACAGCGAGGACATCGCCTTCGCCGACCCGCTGCATGAAGTCCACGGTCTGCACGATCTGCGCAAATATTTTGCGGATCTCTACGCCAACGTATCGGACCTGCAATTCGAGTTTCACGCCTTCGACCAGGTGCGCGAAGGCAAGGGCTATCTGCGCTGGACCATGACCTACCGCCACCCGCGCCTGAATCAGGGCGAGCCGATTGCGGTGCAAGGCTGCTCGCACCTGCTGTGGACCGAGCACAAGGTGTTCCAGCATCGCGACTTCTTCGACGCCGGCGCCCTGCTGTACGAACACCTGCCCGTGATGGGCCGAATGATTGGCTGGCTCAAGAGGCGACTGGCATGAAGCGGCGTATCTGGCTGACCGGCGCCAGCAGCGGAATCGGTCTGGCGCTGGCTGAAGAGCTGTTGAAGGCGGGGAACCAGGTCGCATTGACGGCCCGCAGCCTTGCTCCCCTCGAAGCCCTGGAGCAGCGCTTCCCCCGCCAGGTGCTGCTGGCGCCCGGCGACGTGACCGACCTTGAGCAGGTGACGGCCATCGGTGAGCGCATTGCGCAGGTCTGGGGTGCGCTGGACACGGCGATTCTCAACGCGGGTACCTGCGAATACATCGATGCTCGGCAGTTTGACGCGCGACTGGTCGAACGCGTGGTGAAAACCAACCTGATCGCCACCTCTTATTGCGTGCAGGAAGCCTTGATCCTGTTGCGCCTGGGCCAGCGCCCGCATCTGGTGGGGGTCGCCAGCTCGGTGGCCTTTCTGCCGCTGACACGCTCTGAAGCGTATGGGGCCTCGAAAGCCGGTCTGCGTTACCTGTTTCAGTCGCTGCGCATCGATCTTGCTCAAGAAGGTATCGATGTCACGATCGTCAGCCCGGGCTTTGTGGACACGCCGCTGACGGCGAAGAACGACTTCGCGATGCCAATGCGCTGGTCCGCACCGAAAGCCGGCGCTTACATCGCCAAACGGCTTGAGAAAGCACGCCGCCCGTTGGAAATTTCTTTCCCGCTGCCCTTCATCCTGACGCTGAAATTCATCGCCCTGCTGCCTGAGCGCGTGCAGCTTGCGCTGGGCAAACGCATGGTCCGCTCCGCCAGCCAGAACGAGGGCGCGCAATGAAGATCGCCATCGTCGGCAGCGGCATTTCCGGCCTGACCAGCGCCTGGCTGCTCAACCGCGCACATGACATCACGGTTTTCGAAGCCGACAGCTGGACTGGTGGGCACACCCACACAGTCAACGTCTCGGTAAATGGCAAGCAGCACGCGATCGATACCGGCTTCATTGTCTTCAACGACTGGACCTACCCCAATTTCATCAAGCTGCTGGGCCAGCTCGGCGTCGCCTTCAAACCCACTGAAATGAGCTTTTCGGTGTGTGACCCGCACAGCCGCACCGAATACAACGGCAACAACCTCAACAGCCTGTTCGCCCAGCGCAGCAACCTGCTGTCGCCAACCTTCTGGGGAATGCTGCGGGACATTCTGCGTTTCAACAAACAGGCACTGCTCGACCTGCAAAGCCAGCGAATTGCCGCCGACACTACCCTCGGCGCCTATCTGAAATCCGAAGGTTACGGTCGGCGCTTCACCGAACACTACATCGTGCCCATGGGCGCGGCGATCTGGTCGATGTCGTTGGCCGACATGCTGAGCTTTCCGCTGCAATTCTTCGTGCGTTTCTTCAAGAACCACGGCCTGCTCTCGGTCAGTAATCGCCCGCAATGGTGCGTGATCGAAGGCGGCAGCAGCCGTTATATCGAGCCACTGACTGCCCCCTTTCGCGACAAGATCCGTCTTCAATGCCCGGTCCACCGAGTGGAACGAGACAAGGACGGCGTGACGATTCACAGCGCCAGCGGCAGCGAACGTTTCGATAAAGTGATTTTTGCCTGCCACAGCGATCAGGCCTTGGCCATGCTGGCGGCGCCGAGCGCGAACGAGCGGGAAATCCTCGGCGCCCTGCCCTACGCCGACAACGACGTGGTACTGCATACCGACACCAGCCTGTTACCCAAACGCCCGCTGGCGTGGGCCAGCTGGAATTACCGTCTGGGGGGCGCGGGCGATCAGTCGGCCGCCGTCACCTACGCGATGAACATCCTGCAAGGGATCGAAAGTGACACGACCTTCTGCGTCAGCCTGAACCAAACGGCCGCCATCGACCCGAGCAAGATCCTGGCGCGCTATCGCTATGCCCATCCGCAATACAGCCTGAAAGGCATCGCTGCTCAGGCCCGGTGGCAGGAAGTGTTCGGCGCCCAACACACCTATTACTGCGGCGCCTACTGGGCCAACGGCTTTCACGAAGACGGCGTGGTCAGCGCCCTGCGCGTGGCATCCGCTTTTGGGGAATCGCTTTGAACAGTGCGCTGTACAGCGGCTGGGTGAGCCATCGGCGCTTTTCACCCCTAGCCCATGCGTTCACTTATCGCATCGGCATGCTGTATCTGGACCTCGACGAACAGGAGGCCGTGATGAACCTGTCGCCGTTTGCCGGCGCAAGCCGTCTGGCGCCGTTCTCGTTTCGGCAGGGTGACTACCTGCGCGAATACACCGGACGCGGTATTTCTTTGATTGGCGCAGTGCGCGAGATTGTCCGTGAGTCGATGGGACGCGCGCCTCTTGGTCGCGTCTGCCTGCTGACCCAGGCGCGCAGTTGGGGTTTGTCGTTCAATCCGGCGAGCTTTTTCTATTGCTTCGAGCGGGACGGCTCACTGGCTGCAATTGTCTGTGAAGTCACCAATACCCCGTGGCGCGAGCGCTATCACTACGTGCTGCCCGCGAACACCGACGGCCATCAACATTTCGCCGTGGCCAAGGCCTTTCACGTCTCGCCGTTTCTGCCTAGGGATCTGGAATATCGCATGAGCTTCAGCCAGCCCGGCGAGCGGCTCGGCGTGCACATGGCTGACTGGCAGGGCGAGCACAAGGTGTTCGACGCCACCCTCAACCTGCAACGCCAGCCACTGAGCCGCCCTGCATTGCATCGTCATCTGCTGACGTTTCCCTGGATGACCGCCAAGACCTGCCTGGCTATTTACTGGCAGGCGCTGCGCCTTTTCGCCAAACGCACGCCGATTTTTTCCCATCAGGCAGCCGAAGGCTCTTATCGCATTGCCGCCGTTCAACCCAAGGATCGACGCCATGAAAAGCCCTAGTGCAGTAGCCGGATTCAGCACTAATCATTTCACCGCCAACCTCTTGCGACGTGGCGTTCTGCGGCAACTGGCGCATCTGCGTCACAGCCAGTTGGTGGTGTACGAAGGCGATGATCGCCACGTGTTCGGCGCGGCAGGTTCGGCGCTGTTGGGCGAGATCCACGTACAGGACGCGGCCGTCTGGGGGCTGGTCGCCAGTAACGGCTCGATCGGTGCGGGCGAAGCGTTCATTCACGGTTACTGGAGCAGCCCGGACTTGACGGCGGTGATCCGCGTGTTCGTCAGCAACCTGGATGTGCTGGATGCCCTGGAGGGTGGTCTGGCGCGCCTCGGCCGCCCCTTCGTGCAAGGCCTGCACTGGCTCAATCGCAATACGCGGGAAGGTTCGCAGAAAAACATCGCCGCTCACTACGACCTGGGCAACGATCTGTTCGAGCAGTTTCTCGACCCGACCATGATGTATTCGGCGGCGCAGTTCCTCAGCCCTGACGACACGCTGGAGCAGGCGCAGCTGAACAAACTGGAGCGGATCTGCCAGAAGCTCTCGCTCAAACCCAGCGACCATTTGCTGGAAATCGGCACCGGCTGGGGCAGCATGGCGATTTACGCCGCCCAGCACTATGGCTGCAAAGTCACGACCACGACGCTTTCCAAAGAGCAGTTTGCCTACACCGAAAAGCGCATTGCCGAACTCGGCCTGCAAGACCGCGTCACGCTGCTGCTCACCGATTATCGTGACCTGTCCGGGCAATACGACAAGCTGGTCTCCATCGAAATGATCGAAGCCGTAGGCCATCGTTTCCTGCCGACTTACTTCAAACAGTGCACGCAGTTGCTCAAGGACAACGGCCTGATGCTGCTGCAAGCCATCACCATCCGCGAGCAGCGCTATGAACAGGCCCGGCGCAGCGTCGATTTCATTCAGCGCTACATCTTTCCGGGCGGCGCATTACCGTCCGTTACCCGAATGCTGGAAATCGTCAGTGCCGACACCGACATGAACCTGCTGCATATGGAGGACTTCGGGCTGCATTACGCGAAGACCCTGCGCCTGTGGCACGACAACTTCCGCCATGCCACCGGTTACCTCACGGAACTCGGCTATGACGATTATTTCCTGCGTCTCTGGGAGTTCTACCTGTGCTACTGCGAGGGCGGATTTCTGGAGCGAACCATCGGCACCGCGCAGTTGCTGCTGGCTAAACCCAAGGCCATCCCGCAGCCATTGCTGGGTCGGTTCGATGCTTAAAAAGCTCGTCAACGCCGTGTTGTTTCAGGTCGGCTGGTTCACCTGCGTCTTGGGTGGCAACAGCGGTTGGTTGCTGATCGCCCCGGTGATTTTTTTCGTACACCTGCGCTGGATTGGCTCATGGCAGGCCGAAGGCAAGCTATTGATGACAGTATTTGCCCTCGGGTGCGTCATCGACAGCGCACTGATCAAACTCGGCGTGTTCGATTTCGGTGAGGTCGGACGCGTCGTTCCCTTGTGGCTGGCGCTGCTGTGGCCGTTGCTCGCCACCACCTTGGGCCATTGCCTGGCGTGGTCCGCCAGGCCGTGGTGGCTGGCCAGCGTGCTTGGGGCTGTCGGTGGACCGGCGTCCTATATCGCGGGGTCTCATCTGACGTACGTCCAGTTGCCGCTCGGCGTCTGGCCTAGCGCGCTGATTCTCGCGGCGATCTGGGCTGTTGTATTTCCGCTGCTGCACTGGCTGGCGGTCTATTTCCGCGAAGCACACAGTGGCGAAGTTTCAGCATGAAGGCGGCGTCCGTCAGACCGCCCACCCGCGGCTCCCTCACTGCTTTACACTGCGGCCCATGACTGTCATCCCCCTGCTCCAACTTCCCGCAGAACCTGCCGTCACCTGTTCGACCTGCGCTGCCTGCTGCTGCCAGCTTGAAGTGATGCTGATCACCGACACCGGTGTGCCTGAGCGTTTTATCGATACCGACGATTGGGGCGGCGAGGTGATGTTGCGCCTGGACGATGGCTGGTGCGCTGCGCTGGATCGCGACACGATGATGTGCACGATCTACGACAGGCGGCCGTTGATCTGCAGAGAATTCGAGATGGGTGCGCCGGAATGCATTACCGAGCGGGAAGGGATTGCGACGGCGTATTTGTAGAGACTGACACGCCGCGCTGTAGCAGCCCGGCTTGCCGGCGATGGCATTCTCCTGATTGCCACCGCCGGCAAGCCGGACTGCTACAGATGCTGACAGCGAATGATCGCTTAGAACGGCATCGTGTAATGAATCGCGTAGCTTTCGATACCGTCGTTGGTGCTGGTCAGGCCACCGTTGGAGTAGTGAGTGGCACGCAAGCCGACTTCATGACCACCGGCGAAGCGCAGACCGAAGCCCAGACGGTCTTCGAACTGGAACGCACTGCCCAGTTTGTTGCCTTCGACTTCCGTGCGCTGGAATACAGCAGCACCGATACCGGCTTCAATGTAAGGTTTGACGCTCTCGCCGGAGAACTCGTAAACGAATACCGGAGAAAACGAGAGGCTGTTGTTGCTGGAGTTCTTGTCACCTTCCCAGTAGGTGTAGGCGCCGCTCCAGTAGCCGGTCAGGCGACCAACACTGGTTTGCCACCAGCTCTTGTCCCAATCAAATTGCGCGCCCAAACGATAGGTCATCGTCGATTCGCCGGTGTGCCCCACCGAAAACTCAACACCATCCGCCTGCGCGATTGCACTTTGCCCCGTTAACGCGGCCGCAATCGCAGCCAAACAAAACAGTCGCTTCATCTGAAACTTCCCATTTTCGAATGCAGTTAGAAAATTTTTATATCAACAGACGTCCTGTAGAAATCTGTTGGCGAACATTAGTTCAGTCAAAAAGCAGCGCTATTCACGTTTTTTTCACGGAACGAAGCTTCGCACACTGTCAGATTTTTTCCATAGTAACGGTAGGATGTTTCGGAAATTATCCGGATCGCCGCTGGTCCAGAATTGCGCAGCCTGGGGATGGCCGCTTGCGAGCAGGTCTCGCTGACTGAGTAAACGCTGTAACTGGCGTGCGACGGCGGCGCCGGTGTCGATCAGGCTGATGGACGCGGGAATCATTTCCCGCAACAGCGGTTTGAGGAAGGGATAGTGGGTGCAACCCAGGATGATCGTGTCGCAGCCTGCCGTCAGTAGCGGCTCGAGATAACCCTGAAGTAACTGGCGAATGGCAGGGCTGGCCAGATCACCTGTCTCGATCAATTCCACCAGGCCCGGACACGGCTGGGTGATGACCTGAACATCTGCGGCGAATCGATCCAGCAAGGCGGCAAATTTTGCGCTCTGCAAGGTGCCGGTGGTTGCCAGCACGCCCACCACGCCGCTTCGCGTCGCCGCCGCTGCCGGTTTCACCGCTGGCTCCATGCCGACGATTGGCCAGTCCGGGTAAAGCTCACGCACTTGTGCGACGCCGGCCACGGTGGCGGTGTTGCACGCCAGCACCAGCGCCTTGGCGCCCCTTTCATGGAAGAATCTGGCGATGGTCACGCAACGCTGGCGAATGAATTCCGGGGTCTTCTCGCCGTAGGGAATATTTCCGCAATCGGCCACGTACAGCAGCGACTCGCGGGGCAGCAACTGGCTGATTTCACCCAGCACCGACAATCCGCCGACCCCGGAATCGAACACTCCTACTGGCGCGTCGTTGTCTCTAGCCATGCTTGACCGTTCTATCCATGAGGTTGTTCAGGCCCCGCGCCACAGACGCTGCAACCCGGATCGCGTTTGACTTTCAGCTCGCGGAATCGTGTACCCAGCGCGTCGATCAACAACAGGCGACCGACCATGGGCTCGCCGAAACCGGCCAGCAGCTTAAGAGCTTCCAGCGCTTGCAGGCTGCCGACCAATCCCACCAAAGGCCCGATGACGCCTGCCTCGCTGCAGGTCAACTCCGTCTGGCTGCCATGCCCATACAAACAGTGATAGCACGGGCTTTCAGCGCGACGTGGGTCGAAGACTGATAACTGTCCTTCAAGACGAATCGCCGCGCCGCTGACCAAAGGTTTGCGCGCTGCAACGCAGGCCGCGTTGACCGCTTCGCGGGTAGTGAAGTTGTCGGAGCAATCGAGTACCAGATCCACTGCTTCGACCGCGGCGGCGAGGGAATCTTCATCCAGCGCAGCCCGATGAGCAACCAGCCTGATTTCGGGGTTAATGGCTGTCAGGCGGGCGATGGCCGAATCGACCTTGCTCTGGCCCACGCTCTGGCTGTCATGAATGATCTGGCGTTGAAGATTGGTCAGATCGACCGTATCGAAGTCCGCCAGATGCAATTCACCGACACCGGCAGCGGCCAGATACAACGCCACCGGAGAACCCAGCCCGCCGACGCCGATGATCAGCGCGCGGCTCTGCTTGAGGCGCAACTGGCCGTCGATGTCGACCTGTTGCAAAAGGATCTGCCGGCTGTAGCGCAGCAGCTCTTCGTCGGTCAGCACGGCACGCGGCCAAAGGTGATGCGTTCGTGGTCACCCAGGTCGCGCCGCGTCTGAATCTGCTCGAAACCGTGACGGTTGAGCAGTTCACGCACCGCCGGGCCTTGATCGTAGCCATGCTCCAGCAACAGCCAGCCACCGGCTTCCAGATGCGCCGGCGCCTGGGAGACGATAAGGCGCAGGTCGTCCAGGCCGTCGGCACCTGACACCAGCGCACTGCTCGGCTCAAAACGCACGTCGCCTTCGACCAGATGCGGGTCGCTGGACGCTATATAAGGAGGGTTGCTCAGGATCACATCGAAACGCTGGCCTTCCACGGCGCTGAACCAGTGGCTTTGCAGCACCCGAGCGTTATTCAGATGCAAACGCTGGCGGTTGCGTTCGGCGAGTTCGACCGCTTCTTCGACGCGATCCACCGCTGTGACTGTCCACTGCGGACGGTCCTTGGCCAGCGACAAGGCGATAGCGCCTGTGCCAGTACCCAGATCGAGCAAGCGATGAGGGATCGCCCCTGGCACCAGTTCCAGTGCGGTTTCCACCAGCATTTCGGTTTCCGGACGCGGGATCAGCGTGTGGGTCGCGACCTCAAGGTCGATGTTCCAGAAACCCTGTTGCCCGAGAATGTAAGCCACCGGCTCACCGGTACGTCGGCGCTTGAGGTAACCCTCGAATGCCTGCGCGGCTTCGGTGCTGACAATACGCTCCGGCCAAGTGTGCAGAAAGCTGCGCGGCTTGCCCAGGGCAGCCGCCAACAGCAGTTCGACATCCAGACGGGCTGTCGGAGAATCCGGCAGTTCTGCGTTTCTTAACAAGCTGGCGATGATGGTCATTTACTCACCCAGTGCCGCAAGTTGATCTGCCTGATACTCGGCAAGCAACGGTTCTATCACTCCATCGACCCCGCCGGCCAAAACTTCATCCAGCGAATAAAGGGTCAGGTTCACGCGGTGATCCGTCACTCGCCCCTGAGGGAAATTGTAGGTGCGAATACGTTCGGAGCGGTCGCCAGAACCCACCAGCAACTTGCGCTCGCTGGCAATCGCGTTGGCGGCGGCGGCGGTCTGCTGGTCGTTGAGCTTGGCCGACAACCAGGCCATGGCCCGAGCGCGGTTCTTGTGCTGGGAACGCTCTTCCTGACACTCAACGACGATACCGGTCGGCAAGTGCGTGATGCGGATCGCCGAATCGGTCTTGTTGACGTGCTGCCCCCCGGCACCTGAGGAACGGTAGGTGTCGACACGCAGGTCGGCCGGGTTGATCTCGATGGTCTGCTGCTCGTCAGGCTCGGGCAATACGGCAACCGTGCACGCAGAGGTATGGATGCGCCCCTGGGACTCGGTCTCGGGCACACGCTGTACACGGTGCGCGCCGGACTCGAACTTCAGTTTGCCATAGACATTCTCGCCCTCGACCCGAGCAATGACTTCCTTGAAGCCGCCATGCTCGCCTTCGTTCTCGGAGAGGATTTCGACCCGCCAGCCACGACGCTCCGCATAACGCGAGTACATGCGGAACAGGTCGCCTGAGAATATCGCCGCCTCGTCACCACCGGTGCCAGCCCGGATTTCCAGGAACACGTTACGACCGTCGTTCGGGTCCTTGGGCAGCAGCATCTTCTGCAGATCGCCTTCCAGAACCTCCAGTCGATCCTTGGCCTCGCGCACTTCCTCGACCGCCATTTCGCGCATGTCCGGGTCGCTGTCCTTGAGCAGCGCCTGGGCACCTTCGAGGTCACTCTGCACTTTCAGCAGTTGCTTGTAGGCCTGGATTACTGGCTCGACTTCGGCGTACTCACGGGAGTAGGCGCGGAATCTGGTCTGATCGGAAATGACTTCGGCATCGCCAAGCAGCGCGGTCAATTCCTCGAAACGGTCGCTGAGCACGTCCAGCTTATTGAGCAGTGAAGCTTTCATTGCGGGGGTTTATCCGTGGAGCCCTCATGGAGGGCAAAGAGTTCCTGGGCCATGGCCAGCGCATCGACGCGGCCTTCGGCAGACAGCTTTTTCAGTTGCACGCTTGGCGCATGCATCAATTTGTTGGTCAGGCCACGTGCCAGCGCCATCAGTACATCTTCGGCGTTGCTGCCGTTGGCGAGCATGCGCTGAGCCTTTTGCAGCTCGTCGTCCCGCAGGCGCTCGCTTTGTTGACGATAGGCCTTGAGCACATCAACCGCCGCCAGTTCGCGCAGGCGCGACATGAAATCGTCGACGCCCACGCTTACCAGTTCTTCGGCCGCCTGGGCTGCACCCTGACGACTCTTGAGGTTTTCCGCGACGACTTCGTGCAGATCGTCCACGGTATACAGGTAAACGTCGTCCAGTTCGCCGACTTCGGGTTCGATGTCACGGGGGACAGCGATATCGACCATGAAGATCGGCTTGTGCTTGCGCAGTTTCAGCGCGCTTTCCACCGCGCCCTTGCCCAGGATCGGCAGCTGGCTGGCGGTAGAACTGATGACGATATCGCTGTTGACCAACTCAGCCGGGATATCGGCCAGCAGCACCGCGTGAGCGCCGAACTCTTCAGCCAGAATACTTGCGCGCTCCAGCGTGCGGTTGGCGACAACGATACGCTTGACCCCCAGATCGTGCAGGTGTCGGGCGACCAGCGTGATGGTTTCGCCGGCGCCGATCAGTAATGCCTGGCTGCGTTGCAGGTCACTGAAGATCTGCTTGGCGAGGCTGACCGCCGCAAAAGCGACCGAAACCGGGTTTTCGCCGATGGCCGTGTCGGTACGCACCTGCTTGGCGGCACTGAATGTCGCCTGAAACAGACGACCCAGCAACGGCCCGATGGTGCCGGCTTCGCGGGCCACGGCATACGCGGACTTCATCTGCCCCAGAATCTGCGGTTCGCCCAGCACCAGCGAATCGAGCCCGGAAGCCACGCGCATCATGTGTCGCACGGCCGCGTCTTCCTCGTGCACATAGGCACTGGCGCGCAATTCGTCGATATTGAGGTGGTGATAATCGGCCAGCCAGTTCAGCACCACGTCGGCGGTGAGCTGATCCTGCTCTATATAAAGCTCGCTGCGATTGCAGGTCGAAAGAATGGCCGCTTCGCGACTCTGGGTCAGGCGGCACAGCTGCTGCAATGCCTCGACCAACTGCTCAGGCGTAAATGCCACGCGCTCGCGGACATCCACTGATGCAGTCTTATGGTTGATACCCAGTGCAAGAAAGGCCATTCAAGGTCGCTGATGGTGACGTGAAGCCGGCAATTGTCCTACTTCAATAGATTCAGGACAACCACCGCAATACATTCAGAACGACCAGGACCGTCTATTGTCCCTATAGAGATCCGCTTTGCGGCGCCACGCCTGCGACAAATTGTCCAAGCGCAGGCTGTAAATAGCGGGTTCGTAGTTTTCGCGCGGGCTGTGGGTTTGCTCCCTGCCTTGTGTCATGATGCTTCCAAACCGCAGGTAAGCCGCCCTCTCTTCTATATGAATAAATCCTCCGCGTTGTTCCTTGCCCTTGTCGTTCTTGGTGGCTGTCAGTCTACGGCCCCTGTTTCCACGGAGCCTGCTGCTCCGGCGAAAGAAGCGACGCCCGCACCTGAGGCCAAACCCCAGGTTTATGGTTCGTTCACCCAGGAAACGGTCGTCAGCCTGCTGACCGCCGAGCTTGCCGGACAACGCAATCGCTTCGACATTGCGCTGGACAACTACGTGACCGAGGCGATCAAGACCCAGGATCCTGGCATCTCCGAGCGCGCGTTCCGTATTGCCGAGTATCTGGGCGCCGACCAGGCCGCTCTGGACACCTCGATGATCTGGGCGAAAAACGACCCGGGCAACCTCGAAGCGCAACGCGCCGCAGCCATTCAGCTGGCCCGCGCCGGTCGCTACGATGACTCCATGCGTTATATGGAGAAGGTGCTGCAGGGCCAGGGCGATACCCATTTCGACTTCCTGGCATTGTCGGCGGCGGAAACCGACTCCAATACCCGCAAAGGCCTGCTCGCCAGCTTCGACCGCTTGCTGGCCAAATACCCGAAGAACGGCCAGCTGATTTTCGGCAAGGCCCTTCTGCTGCAACAGGAAGGTGACAGCGCCGCCTCGCTGAAACTGCTCGAGGACAACCCGCCGGGCGAAGGCGAAGTTGCGCCGATCCTGCTGCGCGCGCGCCTGCTGCAAAGCATGAATCGCGGCAAGGAAGCATTGCCGCTGCTGGAAAAAAGCATCAAGAAATACCCAGACGACAAGCGTCTGCGCCTGACTTACGCACGCATGCTGGTTGAGCAGAACCGTATGGAAGACGCCAAAGTGCAGTTTTCCAGCCTGGTTCAGCAATATCCGGATGACGATGAACTGCGTTACTCGTTGGCGCTGGTCTGCCTTGAAAACAAAGCCTGGGATGAAGCCCAGGGCTATCTGGAAGATCTGGTCGCCCGTGGCAGCCATGTCGATTCGGCCCATGTGAATCTTGGCCGCATCTATGAAGAGCGCAATGATCCACAGAACGCGCTGAACGAATACGGCCAGGTCGGGCCGGGCAATGATTATCTGCCCGCACAGCTGCGTCAGGCCGATATCCTGATGAGCAACGGCAGCACCGCCGAGGCCTCGAAACGTCTGGCCCAGGCCCGTGCGGACCAGCCCGATTACACCATTCAGTTGTATCTGATCGAAGCAGAAACCCTGACCAACAACAACCAGAGCGATCGTGGCTGGCAGGTGTTGAGCCAGGCGTTGAAGCAGTATCCGGACGACCTGAACCTGCTTTACACCCGCGCCATGCTGGCCGAGAAACGCGATGACCTGAAGCAGATGGAGACAGATCTGCGGGCGATTCTCAAACGCGAGCCGGACAACGCCATGGCGCTGAACGCGCTGGGTTATACCCTCTCTGATCGCACCACCCGCTACGCCGAAGCGAAGGAACTGATTGAACGGGCGCACCAGCTCAATCCGGAAGACCCTGCCGTGCTCGACAGCCTGGGCTGGGTCAACTACCGCCTGGGCAATCTTGACGAGGCCGAACGCCTGCTGCGTGAAGCGCTGGAGCGTTACCCCGACCATGAAGTCGCCGCACACCTGGGTGAAGTGTTGTGGGCCAAGGGCCAACAACGTGAAGCTCGCAAAGTGTGGGGCAAAGCCCTCGAACAGCAACCTGACAGTCCGGTCCTGCGCAGCACCTTGAAACGCCTGACCGGCTCCGAGACTCTCTGATTTATGTTATTGCGCCACGTACTTGCATTCAGCCTCATCGCCCTGCTCGCCGGCTGTGCGGGCATCACCTCCCACGAAGCCGTTCAGGGCAAGGGCGACGCCAATAAATGGCGGGCCAATAAAGAACAACTCGCCAGCCTCGACGGCTGGCAGATCAACGGCAAGGTCGGCATTCGCGCGCCCAAGGATTCGGGTAGCGGCACGTTATTCTGGCTGCAACGTCAGGATTACTACGACATTCGCCTCTCCGGCCCGCTCGGTCGTGGCGCCGCACGCCTGACCGGCCGCCCCGGCGCGGTGTCGCTGGAAGTCGCCAATCAAGGCCGTTACGAGGCGCCGGATCCGGAAACCCTGCTCAAGGATCAACTGGGCTGGAAGCTGCCGGTTTCGCATCTGGTCTGGTGGGTCCGCGGCTTGCCCGCCCCTGACAGCAAAAGCAGCCTGACCCTGGATGGCGACAGTCGCCTGTCCAATCTCGAGCAGGACGGCTGGCAGATCGAATACCTGAGCTACACCGAACAGAACGGCTACACGCTGCCCGAGCGCATGAAACTGCACGGCCAGGATCTGGATGTCACGCTGGTCATCAAGGACTGGCAACCGCGCAAACTGGGGCAATGATGATGTCGCTGCCCCATCAAGACACGCCACGCCTGACCCTGCCCGCTCCGGCCAAACTGAACCTGATGCTGCACATTCTTGGCCGTCGGGCGGACGGTTATCACGAGCTGCAGACCATCTTTCAGTTTCTCGACTACGGCGATGAACTGAGTTTCGCTCTTCGTGACGATGGCGACGTTCGTTTGCAGACGCAAATCCCTGACGTTCCTCACGACAGCAATCTGATCGTGAGAGCAGCGCGCGCACTCAAGGAGCAGTCCGGTTGTGAACTGGGCGTCGATATCTGGCTGAAGAAAGTGCTGCCCATGGGTGGGGGAATCGGCGGCGGAAGTTCAGATGCCGCGACCACTCTGCTGGGGCTCAATCATCTTTGGCAACTGGGCTGGGACGAAGATCGTCTGGCCGAGCTAGGGCTCAAGCTGGGGGCTGACGTCCCGGTTTTCGTGCGAGGGCACGCCGCTTTTGCCGAGGGCGTAGGCGAAATCCTCACCCCTGTAACCCCCGAAGAACCGTGGTATGTCGTGCTTGTGCCGCAAGTATCTGTAAGTACAGCAGAAATTTTTTCAGATCCACTGTTGACACGTGACACTCCTCCCATTAAAGTGCGCCCCGTTCCCAAGGGAAACAGTCGAAA